>ERZ1027188.2-NODE-2-length-201281-cov-22.049924_pt1 | contig 201281 bp, 151 predicted proteins | sample MGYA00519273_ERZ1027188 | MGnify/ENA primary metagenome ERZ1027188 (study PRJEB26926, sample SAMN06164623) | human gut metagenome | biome: ENVO:00009003; feature: ENVO:2100002; material: ENVO:00002003 | host: Homo sapiens | place: USA | collected 2012 ... | reverse complement strand
CATGGGGGCTACTCGCCCCCAAACCCCTCGGTGTTTTCAGGTATAGATTATTAAGCCTGAAACCCCCTCAGATTTTTGCACTTCTATTGAGAACTTGCCATAAAAACAAGTCGTAATTTTTGAGATAAGAAAACTATATTCTGTAAATAGTTTCTCTATGTTTTGTACATCCCAACTCTACGTTTGTCCTTTGCGCCCTCTTCCCCGATTTTCCCCCAAAAGTGGTTACGGTTACAGAAGTTACAGTTTTTCATGAGTCAGTTTCCTTTTCCCTCTTTAGAAGAAGATAATAATAATATATATTATATATTATTATTATCTATTATTATTACTTACAATCTGTAAGTACTCAAAATCCCTTGTACCCCCTCCGCTGAAAACTGTAACTTCTGTAACCGTAACCACTATAACCGTCTTCGCCCACTTCCGAAAATGACGTGGAAATTTATTAATTATGACAAATTCAAAAAGTCAGAAGGTGGGGGGCAGCAAGGCTGCTTGCCCTGCCAAGTGTGGTGCGCAGTCTTATCATAAAAAAAGCTCAGGGCAAAACACCCTGAGCTTACTATTGTCATGATTTTTCTTAAATCATTTACTTCTGGCATTCCTTGCATGGAGTCCAAGGCTTCAACTGCTTGAAGAAGTCGTTGCCCTTGTCGTCTACGAGGATGAATGCTGGGAAGTCCTCTACGGTAATCTTCCAGATAGCCTCCATACCGAGCTCTGGATACTCTACGCACTCGATGCTCTTGATAGAGCTCTGAGAGAGAACGGCAGCTACACCACCGATAGTTCCGAGGTAGAAACCACCGTGTTTCTTGCAAGCCTCAGTAACTACATCGCCACGGTTACCCTTGGCAATCATTACCAAGCTAGCGCCGTGATCCTGGAACTCATCTACGTATGGGTCCATACGGTTGGCTGTGGTAGGTCCCATAGAGCCACATGGATAACCCTCTGGAGTCTTGGCTGGACCAGCATAGAGGATAGGGTGGTTCTTGAAGTACTCTGGCATCTCCTCGCCAGCATCCAAGCGAGCCTTGAGCTTAGCATGAGCGATGTCACGAGCCACGATGATGGTACCCTTCAGGTTGACACGGGTGCTTACTGGATACTTGCTCAACTCAGCACGAACTGCGTCGATACCCTTGTCGAGGTCGATTTCGATACCCTTGGTACCCTCACCTGGGTTGCGGAGCTCCTCAGGAATCAACTCTGTTGGATTCTCATCCATCTTCTCCAACCAGATACCGTCCTTGTTGATCTTAGCCTTGATGTTGCGGTCGGCAGAGCAGCTTACACCCATACCGATAGGGCAGCTTGCACCGTGGCGTGGCAAACGGATGACACGGATATCGTGAGCCAGATACTTACCGCCGAACTGTGCACCCAAGCCAATCTTGTGAGCCTCTTTGAGGAGCTTGTTCTCCAGGTCGATGTCGCGGAAAGCACGACCGGTCTCATCACCTGTTGTAGGCAATTTGTCGTAATATTTGATAGAAGCCAACTTCACGGTAAGGAGGTTCTTCTCTGCTGAAGTACCACCGATAACGAAGGCGATGTGGTAAGGAGGACATGCAGCTGTACCCAGGCTCTTCATCTTCTCTACGAGGAATGGGAGGAGGGTGCCCTCATTCTGGATAGTAGCCTTGGTCATAGGGTAGAAGTAGGTCTTGTTGGCAGAGCCACCACCCTTAGCTACCATCACGAAGCGGTACTCGTCGCCCTCTGTAGCCTCGATATCAATCTGAGCAGGAAGGTTGCAACGGGTGTTTACCTCATCATACATGTTGAGAGGAGCGTTCTGAGAATAGCGGAGGTTGTCCTGTGTAAAGGTGTTGTATACACCCAGGCTCAAAGCCTCTTCGTCCTCGAAGTCAGTCCATACGCGCTGACCCTTCTCACCGTGGATGATAGCAGTACCTGTATCCTGGCAGAATGGGAGAATGCCCTTAACGGCAGTCTCTGCATTGCGGAGGAACTGGAGTGCTACGTACTTGTCGTTCTCTGAAGCCTCTGGGTCGCTGAGGATCTTAGCCACCTGGAGGTTGTGCTCACGACGGAGCTTGAACTCTACGTCGTGGAAACCCTGCTGTGCCAGCAAGGTAAGAGCTTCCTTAGAAACCTTGAGGATAGTCTTACCCTCGAACTCTGCTGTGCTTACGCCTTCCTTAGAGATAAGGCGATACTCTGTCTTGTCCTCTCCAATCTGGAACATTGGAGCATACTTAAAATCTGGAGTCATATTAATTTATAATTTATAATTTATAATGAATAATTATTTTTTTTCTCTTGTTTTTAAAATACTTGTAAGTATTTTTAATAATTCTGTACAATCGGCATTGATGCTTTCGAATTGTTTGTCGTCAATATATTCACTTTCGTGAAGAGTCTCTAACCAAAATTCGGTTTTCTGCTGCTTCTTTAAGTGAGATACTTAATTTTGCGTAAAAATCAGCTTTGGATTGAGCTACGCTAGCTTCTTTCGCATTGGCACCGATACTGGTGCCGCTGCGAACAATCTGTTTTGAAAGAATATATTCTTTCTTTTGTTCACATAAATATTTATACAGTTTTATGATTCTTAGGGCAAACTGCTTTGATTTATGAGAATTAAATTATACTCTTTCATAACTGCTGAATTTATACATTATTAATTGTACATTATTAATTATACATTATCAATATCCAAAGATTTCTTCCTGGCTCAATCTCTTGATAGGAGCAATCTTCTCCAGACTCTTCATGTCAAGATTCTTCTCATCACCGAGGATCACCATGCGGTATGGCTTGCCTACGATATTCTGCTTCTCGAAGTTCGTGATGTCCTGGAGAGTCAGAGAAGGGAGCTGCTCGTAGTAGAGCTTGGTTACATCATAGTCGATACCCATCAGCTTGGCATTGAAGTAGGCATTGATGACGCCAGCCTTGGTAACGCGACGGCTCTGGATAGACTTCATCAGGTTCTGTTTGGCAAGATTGAAGGAAGCCTCGTTCTGTGGGAGATTGTCGGTAATCTCATCGAATACGTGGATGCAGTCCATCATCTTGTCATTCTGGGTGATGACGTGACGCATGAAGTAATCCTTCTCGTCCTTGCGAACTGGAGTGTAGTAGGCAGCACCGGCATTGTAAGCCAGACCGCGGGTCTCACGAAGCTCCTGGAAGACGATGGTATTCATGCCGCCACCATAATATTCATTGAAGAGAGAAATCAGGGCACCGTCCTTCACATCGCTCTTCTTTCCGGTGTTCTGGTAAGAACGCAGATAGATGTTCTTGGCATCGTAAGGAGCGATATAAATCTCGTTCTGATTGATTTCCTCCATCTTGTACTCCTTGCCCTCAGGAACGGCAGCAAGCTTCTTGGCTGTCTTGTGCTCCTTGGCGAGCAGGGCGTTGAGCTGCTTCTCGCTGTAAGGACCGTAGTAAGCCACGGTGTGCTCGATGTTGTTCAGTCCACCCAGAAGATTGACGAGCTCCTGAGGATCCATCTTGCGCAGGTCTGCAGTCTTGATGGCGTTGCGGATTGGGTTGTAGGCACCGTAGGTGCTGTAGCTCCAGAGATGGCTGAAGTTTGACTGCTGGTTGGTCTTGGCATCCTGCTGTTGCTTCTCGATGAGGTCGATGAACTGGTTCCATGAGGTCTTGTCTGCCTTGGCATGGTGCAGGATTTCCTCCGTCAGCTGGAGAGCTGCAGGAAGGTTCTCGTTCAAACCGTTGAGGCTGATCTGCAGAGTCTTGGAACCCTGGGAGACGCTGAAGTTGCAAGCTAGCTTGTAGAAAGCCTGCTTGATGGCAGAAACGCTCTTCTTGTCGGTTCCGATATAGTCGAGATACTGGGCTGCATAGCTGTAGCGGATATCATCCTCATCGCCGAACTCGTAGCGGAATACGAGGTTGAAGAGGTCGTCCTGGGTGTTCTGCTTGTATACGAGAGGCAGCTTTCTGCTGGTCTTGCCTACGGTAAGATCCTTCTTGAAATCGAGGAACTGAGGCTGGATTTCAGGCACCTGGGCGTTCTTGATTTCCTTGACGAAAGCACTCTCATACTCGCGGTTTGCCGGAATAGGAGTGATGGCTGGCTTCTCAATCTTCTTCAAGGTTGTATCCTCGCCCATGCGCTTGTAGACGCATACGAAGTTGTCGTCGCGCAGATATTTGTTGGCGAAATCCACGATGTCCTGCTTGGTCAGCTTGCTCTGACGTTCCAGCTTGCCGGCTACGTCTTCCCATTTCTCGTCGTTGATGAAGGCGTCTACCATGATGCTGGCACGGTTGTCGTTGCTGTCGAGACCTCTGTAGAAGTTCAGCTTCTTGTTGGCGATGACCGAAGGCAGGAGGTCGTTGTCGAATTCTCCACGGCGCAGCTTCGCCATCTCCTGGAGCATGAGACTGCGTACCTCTTCCAGCTTCTGCCCCTTGTTAGGATTACCGGCAAGGATGAAGGCAGAATAGTCGTGCAGACCGTAGACGAAGGCTCCGGCAGAAGCCAGCTTCATCTGCTGCTCCAGGTCAACCTCCATCAGTCCAGCCTTACCGTTGGAAAGCATGTCTTCGATGACATCGAGCACATCGCTCTCCTTGTCGTTGGCGCCCTTGAATTTCCATGCGAGCATCACGTTCTCAGCCTCCTTGCCCACTACGGCTGTATCCTTGACGGCAGTAATGTCCGGCTGCAGGCTGAACTCAGGACGGGAGAGATTCTCGTTCTTCTTCCATGAACCGAAGTACTTGTCGATGATGGCGATGGTCTGGTCTGGGTCGAAATCACCTGCCAGGCAGATAGCCACATTGTTCGGTGCATAGTAGCGATGGAAATAGTTCTGGATATTGATGATGCTGGGGTTCTTGAGATGCTCCTGCTCACCGATGGTGGTCTGGGTACCGTATGGATGGGTAGGGGTGAGAAGCTTCCAGAGGGCAGCAAACTCCTTGGTGTTGTCGCTAGCCATGGAGATGTTCTTCTCCTCGTATACAGCCTCCAGCTCTGTATGGAAACCGCGGATCACCATGTTCTGGAATCGGTCGCTCTGTACCTTAGCCCAAATCTCTATCTCGTTGTTCGGGATGTTCTCTACATAGCAGGTCACATCGTTGGAAGTATAGGCGTTGGTGCCCTGGCTTCCGATGCTCGCCATCAGCTTGTCGTACTCGTTCGGGATGTTGTACTTGGCTGCCAGCTGCGAAACCGAGTCGATTTCGTGATAAGCCTGCTTGCGCTGTGCAGGGTCGGTCAGCTTGCGGTAGCTCTCATATCGGCGAGTGATTTCGTCGAGATAAGGCTTTTCCTTGGCATGGTCTGTGGTTCCGAACTTCTGGGTTCCCTTGAACATCAGGTGCTCCAGATAGTGGGCAAGACCGGTTGTTTCGGCAGGGTCGTTTCTGGAACCTGTCTTCACTGCGATGTTTGCCTGCAGACGAGGCTTTTCCTTGTTGACTGACATATACACCGTCAGACCGTTGTCGAGGGTATAGATGCGTGTCTTCATCGCATCACCGGGGATGGTGGTGTAATGATAATCCTTAGCTGTGGCGCTGAGGCTGCCCATCAGGACAGCTGCCAGCAAAACGTGCTTGATCTTCATTTCTTAATTATAAATTGTTAATTCTTCATTATGAATTAATTCTCGTATTCCACTTCCTGGTCCAGACTGTTGACGAAGTTTCTGAAAACCTCTTCCTCCACATCGCCCATGGCATACTCCTTTTCGGCATCCTTCTTGATTTCCGCTATCCATGAGCGGCGTGCCTTGATGTAGTCCTCGTGGATGCGGTTGGCATCCTCCAGGGTAATCTCGGAGATGTGGTAGTAGTCGCAGATCATCTTGTAGGTCCATGCCCACTGGTATTCGCGATAGTTGGCATCAATCTCCTCGAAGCGGCTGATGAGCTCCTGGATGGTTTCGATGGTTCCATCCTTCAGGTCGGCGATGATGCGCTCTTCCTCGCTAACCGGCAGGAGGAGTCCGGAGAGGTCATCCCAGTCGCCCACGCCTGTCTGGGTAGATGGAGGGGTGATGGAAGGATCGCGCTTCAAAACTCGCTTCAGCACGGCACCCATGTAGATGCGCAGGGCGATATCGTAGTATTTGATGCCCTTGTGGAGCGATGTAGCCGGGATGATGTATTCGTGGTAGAGGTACTGCGAAACGTTGTCGCCCGTCACCTCGCGCAGGTTCTCCAATATCTTCTTGCCCTTCAGGATTTCGCCTACGGAGAACGGAGAGAGCCAGTCGAAGTTGACGATGCTCTTGCGGTTTTCCGGTGCACGGAGGTCGCGCTTAGGCCATTTCTTGATGTCGCGGTACAAGCCCACGGTGGTGATGTTTCTGCCCGGAATGAGGAACATCTTGTCGCCATCGGCTATCAGATAGGCGAATGGCAGGTTGCGGGTGTTAGGGTGGTGCATCAGCTTGCCGAAGCATACTGAGAACGAACCCAGGGTGGCTGGCATCAGCAGATAGGCACCGCTGGCTGTCTTCGAACCGCGCTCCAGGATGCCCCAGTGCATTGGCCCCATCTTGTAGGCATGGTTGGAGAAGTTGGTGGCTGAACCGGCATTATAGAATGAGAACATTCCGCCGATAAGCAGACTGCTCTTGTGATGCGATGCCGTGAATGGACCACAGAAGGCTGCGCACGCCTCACCGTTGCTCATATAGCTGTTGGCAAAGAATACGGAGGCTGAGGCTGTGAAACCGTTGCTCAGCTGGCAGGCTTCTCCCACGAAGCAGTCCTGTATCTTCACGCTGTTGATAACGCTGGAACCCTCGGCGATGATTGAGTTCTCGATGATGACTCCCGTGCCGACATATACGTTGCCGTGAACCGAACCGAGCAGCGTACAGTCGCTGAGTCGTGAGGCACCGTTTACCTCGCAGAGGTCGTAGATGACACAGTTGGTAATCTCCTTGGTGTTGACAATCTTCACGTTGTTGCCTATCTGTCCGCGTTCCGGCATCTTGTTGTCGATGTCGGTCTTGATGAGCTGTCTGATCTTCTCCTTCAGTTCCTTGTCGGAGAAATGCTTCACCATGAAGGCGGCAAGCTGACTGTTCAGATCGCTGAAGAGAATGACGTTGCCTTCTCCCACCTCGTTGAGCACGCTCACCAGGTTGCCCTCACCGTAGGTTGCTCCCTCGGTGGTTTCCATGGTAGAGATGTTCGAGATGTAGCAATCATCCCCGATGTTGTAGTTGTTGATGAAATTGCCTACGTTCTCGATGAGGCAGTCATCACCTATAGTTACATTGCGCAGGGTGGCATTGTTGATGCCAGAGTGCTTTACGAAGCCTTGGCTCACCTCTACATTCTTGTTGAAGGCGCCGATGTTCACTTCGCCGTAGAGCATCACGCGGTGCATGAAGTTCGGTTTGAAATCTTCTGAGACATTGATGGATGTCCAGTCTTCAGCCCAGCAGTCGTTGCTCTTGAGTACCTCGATTTCCTCGGAGGTTAGGGGTCTGTAGTCATTCATATTGTTGATACGTTTTTATAGTTTATTCATAATCCTGGTACAGGAAGTCGTTGTATGGATACTTCTGTACGTGGAGCTCTCTTACTTTCTTGTACAACACCTCACGGAACTCGTCGATGTTCTCCTTGTTCTTTGCCGAGATGAACAGGCAGTCATCGTTGAGCTTTGCCATCCAGGTCTTCTTGAGGTCTTCCAGCGGAATGTTTTCCTTCTCCATAGGGGTGAGGTCGTCTTCCTCCTTCTCAATCCAGGAATAGTTGTCTATCTTGTTGAAGACAATCATCGATGGCTTGTCGGCACAGTCCAGTTCCTTCAGCGTGTTCTCTACCACCTGTATCTGCTCTTCAAAGTCAGGGTGGGAGATGTCTACTACATGGAGCAGCAGGTCGGCCTCGCGGGTCTCGTCGAGCGTACTCTTGAAGGAGTCTACCAGGTCGGTAGGCAGCTTTCGGATGAATCCTACGGTATCTGCGAGGAGGAACGGCAGGTTGTCTACCACCACCTTTCTCACGGTGGTATCGAGGGTAGCAAAGAGCTTGTTCTCTGCAAACACCTCGCTCTTCGAGAGCAGGTTCATGATGGTACTCTTGCCCACGTTGGTATAGCCTACGAGGGCCACACGGATCATTCTGCCGCGGTTCTTGCGCTGGGTGTTCTTCTGCTTGTCGATTTCAGCCAGTCGCTCCTTGAGCAGGCTCATTCTGCCCAGGATGATACGGCGGTCCATCTCGAGCTGGGTTTCACCCGGTCCACGCAGACCTACCGATCCCTTTCCGCCACCTGAGCCGGAACCACCACCCTGGCGTTCCAGGTGAGTCCAGAGTCTTTGCAGACGAGGCAGCATGTAGCGATACTGTGCCAGCTCTACCTGGGTCTTGGCAGCTGCCGTCTGTGCACGCATGGCGAAGATGTCGAGGATGAGCGAAGTACGGTCCAGAATCTTCACCTGCAGTTCCTGCTCGATGTTTCGGATTTGCTTGGCAGAGAGTTCATCATCAAAGATAACCATACCGATTTCTCTGTCTTCCTCCTCTTCTTCCTTGATATATTGCTTGATTTCCTCGAGCTTACCCTTGCCCACATAGGTAGTCTGGTTAGGCGAAACCACCTTCTGCGTGAATCGCTTCACGGTGACCGCGCCAGCCGTATCGGCAAGGAATTCCAACTCGTCGAGATATTCCTTGGTCTTGGCTTCGTCCTGTGTCTTGGTAATCAGACCCACGAGCACAGCGGTTTCCGCCTTGACTTCTGATATTACAAATTCTTTCATTTACGTATACGTGTCTATTATATATATAATTAGGTGCAAAGATACTGTAAAATGCAGACAATACAAAATAAAACCGAATGTTTTTTGATTTTTTATTGCTAATGGTCCCTTATCGGTAGAGCAAAACTTGCAAACGTTTACGTTCTTTTTTGCATAAAAAACAGTCTTTTTTTTGATTTGCATCAATTTTATTATTACTTTTGCACCCAGAAAGAAAAACTGATTTTCAAAGATATAAATCATAACTACATAAAAAACACAACTGCTGAAACATTCAAAAACTTCAAGAGCCTCGACGTGATGTCGGGGCTTTTGGTTTGCTTGCTTATCTTTGCAACCAAATGGTTTGCATCTGAGGAAGAAAACTGAAGCTGATTCGCTTTTCTTGGGTGTATTTCCGACAACTGACAGAATTATTAAATCTATAAATGTAGACAAGATGAAGCAAAAAATTGGTATTGCTGGTATTTATTTGCTCGGTGCTCTCGCAGCACAGGCGGGCAACTATACCGTCAAATCGCCTGATGGCAAATTGGCAGTGAATGTATCGTGTGAAGGGGGCAAGGGTTTGCTGTCAAGCATAAAAAAGGTTCCTTCGAAGGATGTTACTTCTTGAAGGAACCTTTCTTGTGTATATATTATAGAACCTATTGAATCTTATGGTTCTCTTGAGACTTCCGGAGGGAAGCTTTAGTCATTCTTGAAAACCAAACCGTGATCCTTGACGTAACCGATGGTGATTGGCTTCTCACGACTTACTTCCTCTGAAAGAATCTTCTTGCTCAAATCGTTCAAGACGTAATCCTGGATGGCACGCTTTACTGGACGGGCACCAAACTCTGGATCGTAACCTACCTCGGCAAGATAACCGATGGCAGCTGGAGTCCAGCGGAGATCGAAGCCCTGAGGCTCCAACATCTTCTTGGCTCTGTTCATCTGCAACTCCACAACCTTGGCAATCTGATCCTTGGTCAATGGCTGGAAGGTGATGATGTCGTCGATACGGTTCAGGAACTCCGGACGGAAGGTCTTTCGCAACATCTCACGGCTTGCGTTGGAAGTCATGATGATGATGGTGTTCTTGAAGTTTACCACACGGCCCTTGTTGTCGGTCAATCGGCCATCGTCCAATACCTGGAGCAGGGTGTTGAAGACATCAGGATGAGCCTTCTCAATCTCATCAAAGAGAACCACACTGTATGGCTTGCGGCGAACAGCCTCGGTCAACTGGCCACCCTCATCGTATCCTACATACCCCGGAGGCGCTCCAATCAAACGGGTGACACTGAACTTTTCCTGATACTCACTCATATCAATTCGCGTCATCATTGACTCGTTGTTGAAGAGATACTCAGCAAGCGCCTTGGCAAGCTCGGTCTTACCTACACCGGTGGTGCCGAGGAAGATGAAGCTGGCGATAGGACGTTTAGGGTCCTGCAAACCGGCACGGCTGCGGCGAACGGCATCGCTTACGGCTGTGATAGCCTCGTCCTGGCCGATGACTCTCTTGTGGAGCTCCTCCTCCAGATGGAGCAGTTTCTCGCGCTCACTCTGCATCATTCGGCTTACTGGTATTCCGGTCCAGCGGCTTACTACCTCTGCAATATCATCGGCAGTCACCTCTTCACGGATCATAGCCTCACCGCCCTGGGTGCTCTTCAGCTGCTCCTGAATCTTCTTGATATCCTCTTCAAGGGCTACCAGCTTAGAGTAGCGAATCTCGGCTACACGCTCGTAATTGCCTTCACGCTCCATGCGCTCAGCTTCGAACTTGAGATTCTCCATCTCCTGCTTGTCTTGCTGAATTTTGTTGACGAGAGCCTTTTCGCCTTCCCACTTTGCACGGAAGTCATGTTCCTTATCCTTCAACTCTGCAATCTCCTTGTCGAGCTGCTGAATCTTAGGCTGGTCGTTCTCACGCTTAATGGCCTCACGTTCAATCTCCAACTGCTTCAAGTGGCGGGTGATTTCATCCAGTTCCTCTGGCACGGAATCACGCTCCATACGGAGCTTGGCCGCGGCTTCATCCATCAGGTCGATGGCCTTATCCGGGAGGAATCTATCAGAAATATATCTCTCTGATAATTTGACTGCTGCGATACAGGCGTCATCCTGGATACGAACCTTGTGGTGGTTCTCGTAACGCTCCTTGATACCACGGAGAATGCTGATGGCATCTACCTCGTCTGGTTCATTCACCATCACGGTCTGGAATCGGCGCTCCAGAGCCTTATCCTTCTCGAAGTACTTCTGATACTCGTTGAGGGTTGTGGCACCGATGGCTCTCAATTCGCCACGAGCCAAGGCTGGCTTCAGGATGTTGGCTGCATCCATGGCACCCTCGCCACCGCCAGCACCTACCAGGGTATGAATCTCATCGATGAAGAGGATAATCTGACCATTGGCATTGGTTACCTCCTTGATGACGCTCTTCAAACGCTCCTCGAACTCACCCTTGTATTTGGCACCGGCAACCAGTGCACCCATATCGAGCGAATAGAGCTGCTTGTTCTTCAGGTTTTCCGGTACGTCGCCACGAACGATACGCTCTGCAAGTCCCTCTACGATAGCGGTTTTACCTGTACCAGGCTCACCGATGAGGATAGGGTTGTTCTTGGTGCGGCGAGAGAGAATCTGGAGCACACGGCGAATCTCTTCATCACGTCCGATAACCGGGTCGAGCTTGCCGCTGCGAGCCTGTTCTACCAGGTTCTTGGCGTACTTTTCAAGACTCTGATAGTTCTCATCGGCACTCTGGCTCTTCACGTTCTGACCCTGTCGCAAAGCCTGGATGGCTGCGGTAAGGTCCTTTTCGTTGGCACCCGCATCCTTGAGGATTCGGGCAGCGGTAGAGTTGCTCTTGAGGATAGCGAGGAGGATAGGTTCCACGCTTACGAATTCATCTCCCATCTTCTTGGCGATGTCCTCGGCGTTGATCAGTATCTGGTTGGTATCGCCCGAGAGGTATGGCTGACCGGCACCCTGCACGCGAGGCAGATGCTGCATCTCCTGCTGAAGGAGCATGGCAATCTGATTGCCGTTCATGCCCAGCTTCTGGAAGATATAGTTGGTTACATCAGGTGCTTTCTCGATGATACCGCTGAGAAGATGTACCGGTTCGATGGTCTGCTGACCATTTCTCTGCGCTATGTTCACAGCGGCCTGCACCGCTTCCTGCGCCTTGATTGTAAATTTGTCGAATGTCATATCTTAATCTCCTTTCTAATTGTTATTTTCTACTTATGTTATGGATGCTTCAGCCTTTGTGGGTTTTCTGCTTCGGGAAAGCTTCGGCCTTTTGGACTTTCAGCTTCTGAAACCTCAGCCCCGTCCGGCTTTCAGCATCGCAAACCCAGGAAGCGAATAGTGTGCCCTGTTGGGCTTTTTCTGTGTTTTTCTGACGTTTTGTCTGATTTTTCCAGAAACTCGTCTCTTTTTTCTCGGTTTCTCTGTCAAAATGTCTGAGCCATTTCTTGATTTACCGCAAATTATTAAATAATAGCTTTAAATTGTGATAATAGCTCTTAAATATTTGCGTATTTCAAATGTTTTTCGTAACTTTGCAGCGATTTAAAAAATAGATTGAAGTCTAATTCAAAATAGATAAATAGTTAATGGCTGAAACAAAGAAAATTAAGACAGCTTTGGTGTCTGTCTTCCACAAGGATGGCTTAGACGAGTTGCTCGCTAAGCTGAATGAAGAGGGTGTTAAGTTCTTGAGTACTGGTGGTACCCAGAAATTTATTGAATCTCTTGGTTATGAATGTCAGAAAGTAGAGGACGTTACCACATATCCATCTATCCTTGGTGGTCGTGTGAAGACTCTTCACCCAAAAATATTCGGTGGTATCTTGGCTCGTCGTGACAACGAGGGCGATCAGGAGCAGATGAAGGAGTATGAAATTCCTTCTATTGACCTCGTGATCGTTGACTTGTATCCATTCGAGCAGACTGTAGCTAGCGGTGCCAGCGATGCAGACATCATCGAGAAGATTGATATCGGCGGAATCTCTCTGATCCGTGCCGGTGCCAAGAACTTCAAGGATGTAGTCATCGTACCTAGCAAGGCAGAGTACAGCGTGCTTCTCGATATCTTGAAGAAGAAGGGTGCTGAGACTGACATTGAGGATCGTAAGATGTTTGCTGAGCGCGCATTCGGTGTAAGCTCTCACTACGATACTGCTATTCACGCTTGGTTTGCCAAGTAATCTCTCTCATGTAGAGACAAGGCTGAATCCGAGGTGTCTCTGAAAAATGCTTTCGGAGGCTTCTCGGATGTGTCTTTATATACGATGAAATTTTAAGCTTAGAATATTTTTAGTATTACATTACAACAAATGGGATTTTTTTCATTTATTCAGGAAATCGCAATGGACTTGGGTACTGCCAATACCATCATTATCAGTGATGATAAGATTGTAGTGGACGAACCTTCCGTTGTAGCCCTCGACCGCAGAACAGACAAGATGATTGCTGTGGGCGAGAAGGCTAAGATGATGTACGAGAAGACTCATGACAACATCCGTACCATCCGTCCTTTGCGAGATGGCGTTATCGCCGACTTTACTGCCTGCGAGCAGATGATGCGTGGACTCATCAAGATGGTTCACACAGGAAGCCGTCTGTTCTCACCTTCTCTCCGTATGGTTATCGGTGTACCTTCTGGTTCTACCGAGGTGGAGCTTCGTGCCGTGCGCGACTCTGCTGAGCATGCCGACGGTCGTGATGTTTATTTGATTTTTGAGCCTATGGCTGCTGCTATCGGTATCGGTATCGACGTAGAGGCACCAGAGGGTAATATGATAGTTGATATAGGTGGTGGTAGCACCGAGATTGCAGTAATCTCTCTGGGTGGTATCGTATCCAACAACTCTATCCGTACTGCAGGTGATGATCTTACTGCAGACATCCAGGAGTATATGAGCCGTCAGCACAACGTGAAGGTTTCTGAGCGTATGGCTGAGCGTATCAAGATTCATGTAGGTTCTGCATTGACCGACCTGGGTGATGAGGCTCCAGAGGACTTCATCGTTCACGGTCCAAACCGCATCACCGCTCTCCCTATGGAGGTACCTGTATGCTATCAGGAAATCGCACATTGTCTGGATAAGACAGTGGCAAAGATAGAGAACGCTGTGCTCTCAGCATTGGAGAACACACCTCCTGAGCTTTATGCTGATATCGTGAAGAACGGTATCTGGCTCTCTGGTGGTGGCGCTTTGCTCCGCGGTCTCGACAAGCGACTCCAGGACAAGATCAACATTCCATTCCATATTGCAGAGGATCCTTTGCACAGTGTGGCTAAGGGAGCAGGCATTGCATTGAAGAATGTGGATCGCTTCTCATTCTTGATGAGATAATAAGAATAAAATAAGGTAAGTTCCGCATTTGGACATTAATTCTATAGTGCCCATTTGCGGAATTTTAATCATATATAAGTAGTATATGCACAACCTTTTAGAGTTTTTACAGAAATACAACCATTGGTTTCTCTTCCTGATTCTTGAGGTGGTGAGCATGGTGCTCTTGTTTCAGTATAACAGCTATCAGGGTAGCGCATGGTTTTCTACAGCCAACGTCGTAACGGGCAAGCTCTACGAATGGAATTCGAACGTTGAGACTTTCTTCTCGCTTACCAAGGTGAACCAGGAACTGACACAGCGAAATGTGTATCTGGAACATCAGGTGAAGCAGCTTTCCGACAGTCTGGTCAGCCTGACCAAAGACAGCAGTTTCCTGAAACGTGACCAGTTTGCCATGCTGAAGAGCTATAGATTGATACCAGCCAAGGTGGTGGACAACAGTATCGATAAGCCAGGCAATCTCATGACCATCGACAAGGGACGTGCTGAGGGCATTCATAAGGATATGGGTGTGGTCAGCGGAACCGGTGTCGTGGGCATCGTTTATATCGTGGCTGAGCATTACAGCATCGTGATTCCTGTGCTCAATGTAAAATCGAATATCAGTTGTACCATCCAGGGCAGAGGATATTTCGGATATTTGAGATGGAAAGGCGGCTCTTCTGAGTTGGCTTATCTGGAAGATGTGCCTAGACATGCGCACTTTAAATTGGGCGACTTTGTGGTGACCAGCGGATATTCGGCTGTGTTCCCTCCTGGCATAAGAGTGGGCAAGATTCTGCACGTTTTCAATTCTGCCGACGGACTCAGTTATCGTGTACAGTTGCGACTCTCTACCGATTTCGCCCGTCTTCGTGATGTCTGCGTCATCGATGATGCTGCCATGAAGGAGCGATTGGAGATTCTGCGTGCTGCCCAGGATAGCATCAAGCCAGATGGTAGTACTGGAGATAATAATTAATATAAAATATAGTAAGAGGAGAAAAACTCAGAATTTAGAGGAGATATATTGGCAATGAGTATAGATTTAATGAAACGACTCGGCATCTTCGTGGTGCTGGTGCTGGTGCAGGGATTGGTGTTTAATCACATTCACCTTTTCAACTGCGCTACCCCCTTGCTGTATATCATCATGGTGCTCCATTTCCGCAGAAACCACCCTCGCTGGGCGGTGCTGCTCTGGTGCTTCATGATGGGACTTTGTATTGACGTGTTCGCCAATACCCCTGGTGTTGCAGCTGCTTCCATGACTCTGGTAGGCCTGCTGCAACCGTATCTTTTCGAACTCTTCGTGCCTCGTGATAGTTCCGACGACCTGGAGCCGTCGGTGCGAACCATCGGTATGGGTTCGTATTTCCTGTATGTATTAATTATAGTACTCGTTTATAATCTCTTGTTTTTTACACTCGAAACATTCAATTTCTTCAATTGGATGCAGTGGCTCATGTGTATTGGTGGCAGTACGGTCATCACTATGGTGATGGTCATGGCCATCGAGGGCTTCAGAAAATAATATATTAAATAAGGTGTATGATAGATTACAATCTTGAAAAGCGTAGATTTGTTATTGGGGGAGTGGCCATAGCTATTGTGGTCATTTACTCCATTCGTCTGTTTACGCTTCAGATTATGAGCGACGACTATAAGAAGAATGCCGACAGTAATGCCTTCCTGAAGCAGATTGAGTTCCCTTCCCGTGGAGTTATTTACGACCGTAACGGCAAGCTGATGGTGTATAACCAGCCTTCTTATGACATCATGGTTGTGATGAAGGAACAGGAAGGAAGACTCGATACCTTGGACTTCTGCAATTCCTTGGGAATTACAAGGGAACAGTTTGACAAGCGTATGGAAACCATCAAGGACCGTTCCAAGAATCCGGGCTATTCCAGATATACGCAGCAGCTCTTTATGAGCCAGCTGTCTGACAAGGATTTCTCGGTATTCCAGGAAAAGATGTTCCGTTTCCCTGGCTTCTATGTTCAGAAACGAAGCGTGAGAGAATATACCTATCCTTACGCAGCCCATGTGCTGGGTGATGTGGGAGAGGTCTCGGAAAGCGATATTGAGGAGGACGATTACTATCAGCCTGGTGACTATATCGGAAAGCTGGGACTGGAGAAACATTATGAAAAGCAGCTCAGAGGCCAGAAGGGCGTGAAGATTATGCTTCGAGATGCCCACGGACGAATACAGGGCAGTTATCAGAATGGTAAGCTTGACCAGAAGCCGATTGCAGGTAAAGACCTTACCCTGGGTATCGACATCAATCTGCAGGCACTCGGGGAACGGTTGCTCCAGGGCAAGATTGGAAGTATCGTGGCAATCGACCCTCGTACCGGTGAAGTCCTGGCGATGGTTTCTTCACCAACCTACGACCCTCGTAAGCTGGTGGGTAAGAACAGAGGAAAGATGCATAAGTGGCTCTTCAAGAATCCTTGGAAACCGCTCCTGAACCGTAGTATCATGGGACAGTATCCTCCGGGTTCTACCTTCAAGACCACGCAGGCGTTGACTTTCCTGACCGAAGGTATCATCACTCCAGGTACAGCCTTCCCATGTAATCACGGATTCTCTTACAGAGGATTGCACGTAGGATGTCACGGTCACCCATCGCCTATTGCGCTTGTGGATGCCATCAGTACTTCCTGTAACGGTTACTTCTGTTGGGGACTTTACTACATGATAGGTAATAAGAGTAAGTATGGTTCTGTTCAGAACGCCATGACAACCTGGAAAGACTATATGGTGAGTATGGGATTCGGCTATAAGCTGGGTATTGACTTGCCGGGTGAGAAGCGAGGACTGATCCCGAATGCACAGTTCTATGACAAGGCTTACAAGGGATCATGGAACGGACTTACTATCATCAGTATCTCTATCGGACAGGGTGAGGTGAACCTGACACCGTTGCAGATAGCCAACCTGGGTGCTACTATTGCCAACCGAGGTTATTACTATGTGCCTCATGTGGTGCGCAAGGTAAAGGGTGAACCGCTCGATACGCTCTACACCCGTAGGCACGTAACCAAGGCTTCGCGCAGAGCTTACAACTATGTAATTGCCGGTATGAGAAGTTCTGCCTTGAAGGGAACCTGTAAGATGCTTTCCCGTTACGATTTCGAGCCTTGCGGCAAGACGGGTACTGCCCAGAACCGTGGTCATGACCACTCTGTATTCATGGGTTTTGCACCAATGAACAACCCGAAGATTGCCATTGCGGTATACGTAGAAAATGGTGGATGGGGTGCCGACTATGGTGTGCCTATCGGAGGCTTGATGATGGAGCAATATCTGAAGGGTAAACTGTCGCCTGCTTCTGAAAGTCAGGCTGCCCAGATGCAGGCACGCAGAATTGCATACGGTTCTAGCAGTAGATAAGGGAACAATTGATAATGTATAATTAATAATGTATAAATTATATTATTATGAGCGATAATAAACAACCTAGTGTGCTGCGTTCGCTCGACTGGTGGACGATAGGCATCTATCTGGCACTTCTGGCTTTTGGCTGGATCAGTGTCTGTGGTGCCAGTTACACATACGGTGACAATGAAATCTTCAGCTTAGGTGCTCGTTCGGGTATGCAGATTGTATGGATTGGAACATCGATAGCATTGGGTTTGGTTCTTCTTTTGCTCGATGACCGGATTTACGATACATTCTCGTATGTGATCTATGCGGTACTGATATTGCTGCTTTTTGCCACGATATTCAATCCGCATAGCATCAAGGGTTCGCATTCGTGGCTCGTCCTGGGACCGCTCCGACTGCAACCTGCCGAGTTCGGTAAGTTTGCCACGGCTTTGGCTGTAGCGAAATTCATGTCGAGCTATGGATTCAATATCCACAACATGAAGCATTTCATGGCGGCAGTAGGTATCATCATGCTTCCTATGGTATGTATCGTGGGACAGCGTGAAACGGGTTCGGCGCTGGTTTATTCAGCCTTCTTCCTGATGCTCTATCGCGAAGGAATGCCGGGTGCCGTGCTCTTTACGGGAGTTTCGATGGTGGCTTATTTCGTGTTGGGAGTGAAGTATGAGAACGTGATGATGTGGGATACCTATACCTCGGTGGGCAAGTTTGTGGTGCTTTTGCTGGTACAGATCTTTACTTCGGGTATGGTCTATTCGTATACGGGCAATAAGAAACATGCGCTTATCATCCTGGGCTATTCCCTGGGTATTACGCTGATATTTGCCCTTTTCTCCACCTATGTCATTCCATTCGATATCGTGTGGATACAGCTCCTGCTATGTGCGCTGATGATAGGATTCCTGGTTTACCATGGTTTGAGAACGAGATTCAGAAACTATTTCCTCATCTCGTTATTCTCTCTCGGTTCTATCGCCTTCTTCTATAGTGCCGACTACGTACTGAATAATGTGATGGAGCCTCACCAGCGAGTTCGTATCAACGTGCTTCTGGGTCTGGATGAAGACTTGGCGGGTGCCGGATATAATGTTCATCAGAGCGAGATTGCCATCGGTTCGGGAGGTTTGCAGGGTAAGGGATTCCTGAATGGAACCCAGACTAAGCTCAAGTTCGTGCCAGAGCAGGATACTGACTTCATCTTCTGTACGGTAGGAGAGGAGGAAGGATTCCTGGGTTCGGCAGGTGTTTTGCTGCTCTTCCTGGCGTTGATATTGAGACTGATACACCTGGCAGAGCGACAACCTTTCAAGTTCGGACGAATATACGGCTATTGCGTGCTGAGTGTTTTCCTGTTCCACCTGTTTATTAATGTAGGAATGGTGCTTGGACTGACGCCTGTAATCGGTATTCCGCTGCCGTTCTTCAGTTATGGCGGTAGTTCGCTTTGGGGCTTTACCATTCTGCTCTTCATCTTCCTGAGAATAGATGCAGGTAGAAATCTGGTAAGAAGCTAGAATCTGGTAAAGAGCTAGAATTCTGCTAAGAAACTGGGATAAAAGAACAATGACCAATGGGAAATCCTCATTGGTCATTTTTTGTTATCTTCACTCCGATATCGCTTACGCCAGGCAGAATCTCGCGCTTCATGTCATGACGCACAGTGATATGGATAGAGTCTCCCTGATTCAACCTGTATACGTTGATAGGGAAGTTGTACTGATAGTAGCTGATGCCTTGCCCTTTGCTTACACCGTTCTTGTCTATCAGCTGACAGTTTACGGTGTCTGTCTTGCATGCGCTGGGCACATGCTTGTTGTTGTGGTAGATGTTCTGCTCCACGATGAGGGTAAGTCCCATGAAAGGATAATTACCCGTGATGCGGAGCCCCAGGCTCTCGTTGTAATAGCCGCCTTCCAGAAGAGGTGGAATCTCGAACGAGAGCGTGTCGTTCTTCTCCCATCCTGCAATCGGGGTATGCGCATAACTGTCGAATACGGTAGAATGCTTGCAGGAAGGGAGCGACATGGTTGCTACCATTACCAATATCAAATATATCAGTCGTTTCATTTCTTGTCTTCTGGCTTTTTATCACCACCATGCTGCTGGCGTGGCTGACGATTGCGATTGTCGCGACGGCGATTGTTGTTGCCGTTCTGATGACGGTTGCCCTGACGGTTCTCGCCTTGCTGCTGTTTCTCGCCCTGCTGACCGTTCTGCTGCTGTCGGTTCTCGCCCTGCTGGCCGTTCTGCTGCTGTCGGTTCTCGTTCTGCTGCTTGTTTGCCTTATTGTCTGCGTCCTGGCGGTTACGATTCTTGTTATTTTTCTTTTTCTTTTTCTTCGACTTGTCGAAGCGGCTCAAGTCTGATTCGTTGAGCAAATCGATAGGCTTGGAAGATTCCTTGATCTTTCCGTTCTCCAACAGGCTGAGAGGCTTTTCGCCATTCCGGTTCATCTCGATGATTTCCTTGGCACGTGCTGCGGTAATAGTTTCGAGGTTTGAAGCCAGATTCTTATCAGAAGAATAGGTGATGAGACCAGCCAGAATATCTACCTTGAACTGATGGAATTCGCCATCGGCAGTCTGCAGAACAGCATCCTTTGGAGGCATCTTGCGACTTGCTTCTACATAGTTGTCTACCTCATAGTTGAGACAACATTTCAGCTTGGCGCACATACCTGCCAACTTCTGAGGGTTGAGCGAGATGTCCTGATAGCGTGCGGCATTGGTGCTGACGCTCACAAAATTCTTCATCCATGTAGCGCAGCAGAGTTCGCGACCACAAGGACCGGTACCACCGATGCGGCCTGCTTCCTGACGGGCACCAATCTGCTTCATCTCGATGCGCACGTGGAAGGTATCAGCAAGCACCTTGATGAGCTGACGGAAGTCTACTCGCTCATCGGCGATATAGTAGAAAATAGCCTTGTTGCCATCACCCTGATACTCTACGTCTCCGATTTTCATCTTCAATCCCAGGTCCAGGGCAATCTGTCTGCTCTGAATCATGGTAGCATGCTCGCGGCTCTTTGCTTCCTTGCATTTGTCGAGGTCTACCTGCTTGGCAATGCGATAGATGCGCTTGATGTCGTCCTGCGACTTGAGATTTGCCTTCTTCAGCTGCAGTTTCACGAGTCTACCGGTGAGTGTAACCACACCGATGTCGTGACCAGGGTTGGCTTCCACAGCCACGATGTCGCCCTTTTTGAGGTCGAGGTTATTCACATTATGGTAATATCCCTTTCGGGTATTCTTGAATTGCACTTCTACGAGGTCGGTGCTCTCGGCGTTACCTGGCACGTCTGCGAGCCAGTCGTATGTGTTCAGCTGTCTGTCCTGTCGTCCCACCGCCTTGCAGCAGAGTCCTCGGTCGCAGCCGTTCCACAATCTGAATTTCATATTCTTGTAATCCACGATAAAATCTATTTTATAATATTATTAATGTATATTGATAGGCTTACGCCCTTTGTTTCTCTTCATTTTTCCGCTCTTCTTGATTCTTTCCTCACTTCCTGATGAGCAGTACGATAATCTTGAGTGCCAGGTCGAAGAATACAATCTTAGGATTGGCATTCTGCCCGATGAACCGTTTGCTCTCCTCGAAGAGGTTGGATATGTCGATGATGTTCGCCTCGTTGATGAAGCGGGCGAAGTTCCTGGCGAAGTTTTCCTCTTCCTGCGTCATGTAGCTCAGTTCTGCCTGTCGGAAGTTGTACATGAAGCTTTCCCTGAGCATGTGCATGAAGTAATCGAGCATTCTCTTCTGCTTCTCTCTTCCGAAGGTGGAAACCACTTCGCTCCATTTCTTCAGGTCGTGAATATTTCTCATGTAGGCGAGTCGCATCAGCATGATAAACATGTCGAGATGCTGTCTTTTCTCATTGCCGGCATTGAGTTCTTCCAGTGCTGCATTCCAGTTGCCGTTGGCGATGCGGGCTATCCGGTGTGCCATGTCGGGTTCCAAAGCCCTGCGTTCTATCAATGCCTGCTCAATGTCTTCTGTAGCAATCTTCTTGAAATCGATGCGCTGGGTTCGGCTTCTGATAGTTTCCAGAAGAAGTTCAGGCTGTTCGCTAACGAGCAGGAAGAGGGTTTGGCGAGGTGGTTCTTCCAGGAGTTTCAATATCTTGTTGGCACTCTGCTGGTTCATTCTTTCCGGCAGCCATATCAGGCTGATCTTGTAACCGCCCTGGCTCGACATCATGATGAGTTTCTTGGCAAGAGCATCACTTTCTTCGGCGGTGATGATGGCTTGCTTGTTTAAGTCGGCATCGCTTTTGCCCATCTTCTGCATCCATTCACCAATCAGCATGTAAGGTCCATCCTTGAGCAGCATCTCGCGCCATTCCTTGATGAAATCATCGCTAACCGGAGTATGGTCGCTGCCCATATCGGACGTCTTGATGGTTGGGTAGGTGAAGTGAAGGTCGGGATGTTCCCATTTGTTGAGCATCGGAGAATCTCCAAGCAGATAGCTGGCGAAAGCCAGTGCCATCGCCAGTTTACCGCAACCTTCCGGTCCGCAAAACATCAAAGCATGGGGGATGCGATTCTCCTGAACCATCTCCATCAGACGGTTCCATACTTCTTGCTGACCTATCACTTCCTTCTTTAACATTGAACTCTTTTTACTTTGAACTTTGAATTTTGAACATTGAACTTTATGATTAGTAGCCTGAAGTTTTTGCTCCAGGCACCTAACCTTTACCTTCCTGTAGCAGAATCCTCTACCCTAAAACAGAGTTTTGGTAATCTGCTTTACGCTTTCCACAGCCGAAACGGTGAAGAAATGTATATTGTTGTAGCCGTGCTCGAACAGGTCTTTCACCTGGGCGGTTGTCCATTCGATGCCGAGAGCTTTGGCATCTTCATCCGTCTTGCACTTTAATACCTCCTGCGCCAAATCCTCAGGAATGTCGCAATGGAAGGTCTTTGGTACCACAGTGAGCTGGCTCAGCTTGGCAAATGGCTTCAGGGCAGGGATGATAGGAATGGTGATACCTATCTTCCGAGCCTTGTCTACAAAGTCATAGAATTTCTGGTTGTCGTAGAAGAGCTGGGTTACAGCGTATGCTGCGCCCAACTTCTGCTTCTCCAGCAAGTGCTGCATATCCATTTCCAGATTAGGAGCTTCTTCGTGCTTCTCCGGATAGCAAGCTACGCCGCAGCAGAATTTCTCGCCAGGATGCTGGATAGGAGTACCGTCGCAGAAGAAACCTTCGTTGAATTGGTTCACCTGCTTCAAGAGGTCGGTTGCATTCGCATGACCATTCAGGGTTGGGGTGAATACTCTATCATCCTTAGCCTTATCACCGCGAAGTACCAGAATATTGCTGATGCCCAGAAACTGGAGATCGAGCAGCTCGTACTCAATGTCTTCCTTGCTGACGCCACTGCAGATGACGTGCGGAATGACAGGAATATCGTACTTGTTCTGGATGGCAGCTGCAATGGCAACGGTACCCGGACGTCGGCGTACACGCTGGCGCGACAACAAACCGTTTTCCAATTCCTTGTAAACGTATTCGCTGTGATGTGTCGTAATGTTGATAAACCTAGGGGCATAATCCTTCAAGCTGTCGATGGTGCGGAACAAGGCTGCTGTTCCGTTACCCTTGAGTGGAGGCAGAACTTCGAAAGAAAAGCCTCGCTTATTGCCCTCATTTTGTAGAAAACCTGCTATATTCATATGACGTAATCTCTGTTGAAATTATAATTTGGTTGCAAATTTACAAAAAAAATAGGGGAAAAGTGCACTTTATACGTAATATTTTAAGAGAAGAGGCGTTAATATATAGAATATTTTCGCTGAACTACAAAAACAAAACAGATTCAAACCTAAAAAATAATGGAACAAAAACAAACGGGCTCTAAAGCCTATCTTATCTCAATTGTGATGGTCGCAGTATTAGGCGGCTTGCTTTTCGGTTACGATACCGCAGTGATATCAGGTGCCGAAAAGGGCTTACAGGCATTCTTCATGGGTGCAAGTGATTTCGTATATACAGATTTCTGGCATGGATTTACCAGTTCCAGTGCTTTGATTGGCTGTATCATAGGTTCGGCACTTTCCGGAGTGCTTGCTTCTAGCTGGGGACGTAAACGCTCGCTGATCTTTGCGGGTGTGATGTTCTTCATCTCTGCATGGGGTTCTATGTGTCCTGAAAGTTTAGTCTTGCCAAAGGGAGAACCAAATCTAACCTTGCTTATCGTCTTCAATCTTTATCGTGTTATTGGTGGTATTGGTGTAGGCTTGGCTTCTGCTGTTTGTCCTATGTATATTGGTGAGATTGCCCCAAGTAATATCCGTGGTATGTTGGTTAGCTGGAACCAGTTTGCCATCATCTTTGGTCAGCTGGTGGTTTATTTCGTCAACTTCTTTATCCTTGGCGATCATATAGCTCCTGCTATTCAGAGTGTGGGTAATGGTATGAATGAGATTCTCAATGGTGGCGAAGCTGCTTGGGCTATCGAGACTGGTTGGAGATACATGTTTGGTTCAGAGATGATTCCTGCAGGTTTGTTCGCCTTGTTTATCTGCTTTGTTCCTGAGACTCCACGTTATCTTGCTATGGTAGGTCAGGATGCGAAGGCAGAGCGTATTCTTGCCCGTATTAATGGTGCTGCAGAGGCAAAGAAGATTCTGGATGAAATCAAGAATACGGTAACCGAGACGACAGAAAAGCTGATGACTTACGGTTTTCTCTGTATTTTCGTAGGTGTGATGCTTTCTGTATTCCAGCAGGCTGTAGGTATCAATGCGGTGCTTTACTATGCACCACGTATTTATGAGGCAATGGGATTTGACAATCCTATGGTGCTTACCGTATTCAATGGTATTGTGAACCTCAGTTTCACTTGTGTTGCTATCTTTACTGTAGAGAAGTTGGGTCGCAAGCCTTTGCTCATTGCGGGCTCTCTGGGTATGGCTTTGGGTGCTATTGGTGTGGCAATAACCTTTGGAAATCCTAATATGCAGCTTTTCTGCATGGTTTCCATCATGGTTTATTCTGCATCGTTTATGTTCTCTTGGGGACCTATCTGCTGGGTACTTATTGCCGAGGTGTTCCCTAATACCATCCGTGGTGCAGCTGTAGCTATCGCTGTAGCTTTCCAGTGGATTTTCAACTGGATTGTTTCTACATCGTTCGTACCACTTGCCAATAGCATGGGTTATTGGTTCACATACGGTTTGTATGGCGTTATCTGTATCCTTGCTGCTGTCTTTGTATGGAAGTTGGTTCCTGAGACAAAGGGTAAGACTTTGGAGGATATGACCAAGCTTTGGAAGAAAGATTAATTGATAGTGGTATATTAATAAAAAAGTAGGCGCGATAGTCAATCCCGACTGTCGCGCCTTTTATTTAGTTTTCATACTGAGTGATTTCAGAACATATATTTGTAAGTTGTTTTATAAGAGAGTATTAACTATATTCTTTTTTACTTTTGATTCTTGTTTCTAATCTTATTTTTATTTCTTGAATGCATTGCGGCAAGCGAAACTTACAGAGCTGTAGCCGGATACAGAGTTCTTGAGATAAGATGTCTGTGCTCCGTCAACCCAAAGCTGGGCTAGATAGAACTGGAATCCTAACTGTCTTGGCTCGTTCAGTGTGCAGTAGCCATAATACATCTGGTTAGGCGCAAAGGCAAACTGTACCTTGTGGCTCTTGTTGTCCGTACCGTAAGTCAGGTTCAGCTCGATTACGCTAGGACATGCCAGGAAGTAAGCCATAGCTGATGTACTGTTTGGTGCAACCTGATACTTGCATGTAATGGTTCTTGGCGCTTCCTTTGCGAGAGCTTCAGCCAGATTTTTGTTAGAGATGTGCTCTGCGAGCTGAGCGATAGGGAAGTTGGTCATAGTGATTGTACTGTCACCGTACATGCTTACTCTGCAAGATACTGCAACAGAGTCAATCTGCTTGTTTACATTGGCTTCATTCTTCTTCTCAAAGAGAAGCATCATGTTGTTGTATGAACCTACAGCCATTGCTGTCTGAAAAGACTTCTGCTGTTCGAGAGTCAATGGTGTGTAGCTGTCGCCATCAGTGTTACAGGAAGTGAAAGAGAATGCAGCAACGAAAGCTGCCAAAACAGTGAGTAATCTAAATTTCTTCATTTTGTTTTCTAATTTATTTTGCTATAATATTGTTTATTATCAGTATTTCCGTATAATAAAACGAGACTTTACATGAATCTTGCATCTGTGTTTGTTAAGAAATATTAAAAGGCTCTGTTTTTTATTCTTTTTATTCCTTCTGATGTGCAATGGTTGTCTTGCAGGATATCCCAGCTTAGTCTGGGCGTCTCAGTTAAATGTATACGAAAAAAGGACTTGCCATAACGGAAAGTCCTTTTTCTGAGATCTGTGACTCGCATGGGGCTCGAACCCATGACCCCAACATTAAAAGTGTTGTGCTCTACCAGCTGAGCTAGCGAGTCAATCTCCAACCTTTGGTTTCAAAATCGAGTGCAAAGGTACGACATATTTTTCAAATAACCAAATATTTAGTCGTTTTTTTGCTGTTTTTCTTCATTTTCGCTCTCTGGGATAGCTTTTTCAGCCAATTTTCCACTCATTTTGAGGGAATGAGCTATCTCTTCCGCATTTTGCTGAATCTCATCAGGCGGAGTGTCTGGAGTTTGGTATTGCGGCTTTTCTCTCGTCACATACCGCTGCCAATAAGCTATGAGCAGGGTGGTGAGAGGTAGTGCGATAATCAGACCGATGAAGCCCAGCAGGGCACCCCAGATGGAAAGACTTAATAGCAGAATTGCTGGGTTCAAGCCCATCGCCTTGCCCATAATCTTTGGTGTAACCACCATATCCGTAATCACCTGAACCACGCAGAATACCAGGAAGGCAAGTCCGAAGACCATCCAGAAGTTTTGACCGGTATCTGCCGCCTTGAGCATGGCAAGGAAGGCGGTAGGGATGAGGGCGAAGGTATGAAGGTAAGGTACCAGGTCCATGATACCTATAAGAATGCCCAGACCGATAGCCATCGGGAAGCCGATGATGGTAAAGCCAATACAGAACATGAAACCCATGCAGAGGGCCACCATTCCCTGGCCGCGGATGTAGTTGTTGAGCTCTCGTTCTACATCTTTCATCAGCTCTTGCCAGAAAGGGCGGTTCTTCTTAGGGAAGATGCGAACCCAGTTGGCGGTTAATGTCTCATAGTCGAGCAGGATAAAGAACATATATAATAAGGTAATCATGGATGCCACGATGCTGATGATGATGTTTGCCGTTTGTCCTACAACGGAGAACAGCTTGGGCATCGTTGTCTTGAGGGCATCGCTGAAGTCCTTGCTCTTCAGGAAATGTTCTATCTGTGCCTGATTTTCCTGCAGCCACTCCTTGATCATCGCCGTCAGGTTGTTGGTGTGGGTGGTTTGGTGCAGCCAGCGGGTCAAGACTTCCCCTAGTTTGTCAAACTGGTCGATCATCGGTGGAATGATGAGCCACAGTACGCCACCGATGACTGCGATGGCAGCTCCCATTGCCAGTATGATGGACAGGGCACGAACCTTGATGTGGAGTTTGTTCTCGATAAACTTCACGACCGGATAGAGCAGGTAGGCAAAAAACCATGCTATGACGAATGGTAAAAGTACCTCGCTCAAGTAATTGGTGATATATAACACCGCAAAGACGATGAGCGTAACGCCTGCCCATCGTATAAACTTATCGAATGTAATCTCCTTTGGCATATTACTTTGAATTTTGAACTTTGAGCTTTGAACTTTATGATCAGCAAAGGCTTTTGAATTCTTCACTCTTCACTTTTCACTCCTCCTTGTGGAGGGCTTTCTGATAGCAGTCGCGGCAGAGCGGCTCGTATTCATCCTTTTCACCCAAAAGCACCCGCTTTTCGTTATGCACCAGTCGATGGCTCACGTAAGCCAGGGCTCCGCATTTCACGCAGATTGCATGAACCTTGGTCACTTCGTCTGCAATGGCGCAGAGGGCAGGGATTGGTCCGAAGGGAACGCCCTTGAAGTCCATGTCGAGACCGGCAACGATCACACGGACGCCACGGTTGGCAAGCTGGTTGCATACATCTACCAGGCCATTGTCTAGGAACTGGGCTTCATCAATACCGACCACGTCGATATCAGAGGCCAAAAGGAGTATAGATCCTGAGGACTCGATAGGAGTAGATCGGATAGAGTTCAGATCATGGCTCACTACGTCTTCCTCGGAGTAACGAGTGTCAAGCGCAGGTTTGAAGATTTCTACCTTCTGCTTGGCGAACTTCGCACGCTTCATTCTTCGAATCAATTCCTCTGTTTTTCCAGAGAACATTGATCCGCACACCACTTCAATTCTTCCGGGGCGATGTGCCTCCCCAATTAGATTTTCTGTCATTTCGGGGACAAAATTACTAATAAGGTTTTAAAAAATGCAAAGAAAACGCATTTTTTTTTGCTTAGAAAGATTAATTAACTACATTTGTACCCTATATGGGCATATTGTATATCGTACCTACTCCTGTTGGTAACATGGAGGACATGACAATGCGAGCTATCAGGGTCTTGAAAGAAGCTGATTTGGTACTCGCTGAGGACACTCGGACATCGAGTGTCCTACTGAAGCATTTCGATATTCGAAATCGATTAGTTGCGCATCACAAGTTTAATGAGCATGGCACTTCGGCTTCCATCGTTGAGCGGTTGAAGGCTGGTGAGACCATCGCTCTTATCAGTGATGCAGGAACACCAGGCATCAGCGATCCGGGTTTCTATCTGGCTCGCGAGGCGGCAAAGGCGGGCATCACCGTTCAGACCCTTCCGGGACCTACGGCTTGCATTCCAGCCATCGTGTCGTCGGGATTGCCTTGTGATAGATTCTGCTTCGAGGGTTTCATTCCTCAGAAAAAGGGCAGACAAACCTATTTGGAATCTCTCAAGGACGAAGTGCGGACCATGATATTCTATGAGTCGCCTTATCGTGTGGTGAAAACCTTGCAGCAGTTTGCCGAGAATTTCGGTGAAGACAGGCAGGTGAGTTGTTGTCGGGAAATCTCCAAGATACACGAGGAGAGCGTAAGAGGAACCCTCGCTGAGGTCATCGCCCATTTTGAGGAGGTGGAGCCTAGAGGTGAGTTCGTCATCGTGCTGGCTGGTAAGGATCCTAAACAATTAAAAGAGGAATTGAAGGAAAAAAAGCGTGAAGAACGTAGAAAAAACATGAATCAGTAAATAAATTCGTGTTTAAATATAATAAATGCGGGTTTATCACGTAATAATAATGAAGCGACAGCGTAATTACTATGTATGGAAGGCGTATACACGCATTCTTTCATGTAGTATAAATACGAATTATTAAATCATATTAAGGAGACAGATTATGAAAAAGCTTTTTTTAGTAGCATGCGTAGCAACATTTTGTTTGACTGGTTGTAACAACGGCAAGAATGATTCTGCTGCTCAAAACACTGCTCAGGCAGATTCTCTTAATGGCATTATTGCACAGAAAGACAGTGAAATTAACGATTTGCTGGGTACCTTGAACGAAATCGAGGAAGGTTTCCAGCAGATTAGTGAGGCTGAGCATCGCGTTAGTCTTGCTAAGGATGGCGAGGGTGTCAACAAGAAGCAGAAGCTCAAGGAAGACATCCAGTTCATTGCTGACCGTATGAAGCAGAACCGTGAACTCATTGCCAAGCTCCAGAAGCAGCTTGCCAACGGTACCTTGAAGGGTGCTCAGCTGCAGAAGACCATCGAGGGCTTGCAGAAGCAGTTGGAGGAGAAGGATGCACAGCTCCAGACTCTGCGTGAGGAACTTGACAAGAAAGATATTCATATTGCTGCACTCGATGAGACTGTAAATAACCTCAATACCAAGACCAACCGTCTTACTGCTGAGAGCAATCAGAAGACTGAGACTATCAATGCTCAGGATAAGCAGATCCATACCGCATGGTATGTATTCGGTACCAAGAAGGAGCTGAAGGAGCAGAGTATCATTCAGGACGGTAAGGTCATGACTGGCAACTTCAACAAGAATTACTTCACCAAGGTGGATATCCGCAACCTCTCAGAGATTAAGTTGTACTCTAAGTCAGCTAAGTTGCTTACTATCCACCCATCAAGCAGCTATTCTCTGGTTCGTGATGCCAACAAGCAGTATACTCTCCACATCACCAACTCACAGCTCTTCTGGAGCACCAGCAAGTACCTGGTTGTTTTGGTTAAGTAATCAGTAGAAATAAGGTAATCATCCGGAGATTGAATTATCATCCGGATTTTACAATCAAGTGATAAGCCGTGAAGAGATAGAGAAAAAGATTCCTATCTCTTTCTGGCGAAGAATTCCTGCATGAGTGCCCGGCACTCATCTTCCAGTACGCCCGATGTAACTGTAGTCTTAGGATGCAGTGCATCGGGCGCATATTTTGTATACCCCCTCTTCTCATCTCCTGCTCCGTATACTACCCGGCTTATCTGTGCCCATCCCAATGCTCCGGCGCACATGACGCAAGGTTCTACGGTGACATAGAGCGTGCAGTCCTTCAGATATTTCCCGCCCAGCATGTTGGCGCCCGATGTGATGGCCTGCATTTCGGCATGGGCTGTGACATCGGTCAGCATCTCGGTAAGATTGTGGGCACGGGATATAATCCGGTCCTTGCATACGATGATGGCGCCCACCGGTATTTCGTCTTCATCAAATGCCGCTTGTGCCTCTATCAGGGCACGGCGCATGTAGGCTTCGTCTTTTTTCTTGATATCTTCCATTGTTTTTAGTGCAAAATTACATAAAAAAGTTTGAAGTGTGAACTATTTTTATTATTTTTGCAAGGTAAAAGTATCTTTTGATGCAAAATAAAGGAAATAGACTATGGCAGAGCATAATGAATTAGGTGCATGGGGAGAAGACGAGGCGGCTCTTTACCTTGAAGGCGAAGGCTATGTTATCATCGACCGGGACTGGAAGATAGGTAAGAGAGACCTGGATATCCTGGCTCTTTCGCCAGATGGAAAGACCTTGGTGGTGGTAGAGGTGAAGACCCGTTCCGGTGATGATTACCAGCGGCCGGAGGAAGCCGTTGATGGCAGAAAGATGCGCAATCTGGCGATAGCTGCCAATGCTTATGTCAAGGAGCATCAGGTGGAGAAGGAACTGCGCTTCGATATCATCTCTGTGGTAGGTGTAGGCCATCAGGTGAAGTGCCTCGAACATCTCAAGGATGCCTTCAATCCGATGCTGATACTGTAATCATGTCATGAGGGGTGTACCTATGTATATAAGTACGGTCTATACATTATCTATATTAGGAAAAAGATAAAATGGAAAAGAAGATAATAAGATTGAAGGAAGTGGATTCTACCAATCACTTCCTGAAGGAATTAAGTTCATACGATGAGACTGCACTCACCATTGCCGTGGCTGATTTCCAGACAGCCGGCAGGGGACAGGGCACGCATACCTGGGAGAGCGAGGAGGGCAAGAACCTCCTGTTCAGTATGTTGGCTTGCCCTGTGTGGGTGCCGGTTCGTCAGCAGTTCCTGCTTTCCGAGGTGGGAGCCCTTGCCATCAAGGATGCCCTGGATTCCTATGCTGACGGGTTTACGCTGAAATGGCCTAACGATGTGTATTGGAACGACAGGAAAATCAGTGGTACGCTGATAGAGACGTCTATCGATTCCAGGGGCATCAAGCGCTGCATCTTCGGCATCGGCATCAATATCAATCAGATGGAGTTCAGGAGCGACGCGCCTAACCCTGTATCTCTGGCTCAGATCCTGGGGCATGAGGTGGATAGGGAAGAGGTGCTGCAGAAGGTGATTGAGGCTTTCTGCAGATACTACGAACTCCTGCGCCGTGCCGACTATATGGATGTGTCGGGCATCTACCATCTTTCGCTCTACCGTCGCAAGGGCTATCATTGGTATGAGGACAAGTATGGCAAGTTCGAGGGAGCCTTCGTTGAGGTTGAGGACGATGGTCATCTTATCCTTCACGACAAGAAGGGAGTGATCCGTTCGTATGCATTCGGCGAAATCAAGTTTCTGATAAATACTTAATCCCTGAAGTAAACATTAAACAATAAACATTTAACAAAATATTTATGGCAAAGTTTAAAAGAATTCTTTTGAAGTTGAGCGGTGAGAGCCTGATGGGCAAGCAGAGCTTCGGTATCGACCCTGAGCGCTTGAGTGATTATGCTAAGCAGATCAAGGAAGTTCACGAGATGGGTGTGCAGATTGGCATCGTTATCGGCGGTGGAAATATCTTCCGTGGATTGAGTGGTAGCCAGAAGGGATTCGACCGTGTGAAGGGCGACCAGATGGGCATGTGTGCTACAGTTATCAATTCTCTTGCTTTGAGTAGTGCGCTCGGAGCTTTGGGCGTCAAGAACAAGGTGCTCACAGCCATCCGCATGGAACCAATCGGTGAGTTCTATACCAAGTGGAAGGCTATCGAGGCTATGGAGGATGGCTATATCTGCATCTTCTCTGCCGGTACAGGCAGTCCATACTTCACTACTGATACCGGCTCTTCTCTCCGTGGTATCGAGATTGAGGCTGATGTCATGTTGAAGGGTACCCGTGTGGACGGTATCTATACTGCCGACCCGGAGAAGGATCCTACCGCAACCAAGTTTAGCGACATTACATACGATGAGATTTATACAAAGGGCTTGAAGGTTATGGACCTGACAGCTACTACCATGTGTAAGGAGAACAACCTTCCTATCTACGTATTCAATATGGATGTTGTAGGTAACCTGAAGAAGGTGATGGACGGTGAGGAGATTGGTACACTTGTGCACAATTAATCTGCCAGTCCCGGCAAACGATAAAAGGCTTACTTCCCTGTCTGGGGAGTAAGCCTTTTGTTTTATCTGATTAAATCCTTTATTTCTTTCTCATGAATAGGATGGCAGAGAGGAGAACATACATCAGGATGATGATCCACCAGCCCTGCAGGAATCCTCTTGCGCCCTCGTCTGCTACCGAGAGGGCAAGAATTGCCACGGCAAAGCCTGAGAAACCATATTTCACCTCATTGCCCTTGAACGACCACTGCTTGAATTTCAGGGCAAACAATGGCATCTCGCATACCAGCAGGTAGCTGGTGATGAGGATGAGAGCCAGGACGAGATATACCGACCAGCTCAGGTTTGTAAGCCAGGCAGGATTGAATACTACCAGCGACCCCCAGAACAGGGCGTTGGCTGGAGTAGGAATCCCGATGAAAGAGGTGGTCTGGCGCTCATCAAGATTGAACTTTGCCAGTCGCAATGCCGAGAAGGCTGCGATGATGAAGGCTGCATAAGGCAGCCATGGGCGCATCGGCTCCAGAAACTCAGGGTATTCCATCACCTGTAGATGAGAGAATACGATGGTGGCAGGCGCCACGCCGAAGGTTACGTCGTCAGCCAGCGAATCCAGCTCCTTGCCGATAGGTGATGAAACGTGCAGCAGGCGTGCGCTCATACCGTCGAAGAAGTCGAAGGTGGCTCCAATGATTATCCACAACAAAGCCATCTCTGGATTTCCACCGAAGGCAAACGATGTAGCAATGCAGCCTGATATCAGGTTGCAGCATGTTATCGTGTTAGGGATATGTTTCTTCATGCTCATTTTTTATTTCAATTTTGCAATGATGGTTTGGTCACCCGTGGTAGACTGTCCCATCTTCACACATACTTCTGTTCCGAGAGGCAAGTAAACATCCACACGTGAACCCAGTTTGATAAAGCCAAGGTGCTCGTCGATATAGCACTCTTCGCCTTCCTTTGCATAAGTTACGATACGGCGCGCTACGGCACCGGCAATCTGACGGCACAATACATCTACGCCCTCAGGGGTAGTGATCATGACGTCTGCATGCTCGTTTTCCTCGCTTGCCTTAGGCAGCCAAGCCTTGTGGTAGTTGCCATCCACATGCTTTACGAATTTCACCTTTCCGTCTACCGGGAACCAGTTGGCATGTACGTTCCAAAGGCTCATGAAGATGGAAATCATCAATCGCTTGTCATTAAAATATGGCGCATTATCTACTTCTTCTATTACCACAATCTTGCCATCGGCAGGAGCTACGACGAGCTTCTCTGTATCCTCTACGTTCAGGTAGCGGATAGGGCAGCGATAGAAATTGAGCACGATGCAGTAAACCACACCGAAGACAACCAAGAAAATCCAGAATGGAATTTTGGTGTCAAAAGCTCCCCATAATATCGCCGCAATGGCTACTAACGCTATCGCTCCGCCCACCAGCTGATCAGTGCCTTCGCGATGCAGTCTTATCTTTTTCAGTTTCTTTATTTTTTGTCCCATAAGGTAGGATTAAGTTTTTATTGGTGCAAAGGTACTGTATTTTTGTCGTTTTAGCAAATTTTTTGGGCGTTTCTTTTATGTTTTTCAATTTTTTCTCTTTTTTCTTTTGGAATATCAACTTTTAGCCGTAACTTTGGACTCAAATTTTGAAATTTAGAACGTATAATGGAAGATTTTGTTCATTTACATGTGCATACGCAGTATTCCATCCTCGACGGTCAGTCTAAGATTCCGCATCTCGTTGACAAGGCCATCAAGGACGGCATGAAGGGTATGGCTGTTACCGACCATGGTGTGATGTTCGGTATTAAGGAACTCACGGATTATTGCGCCAAGGTGAACAAGGATCGCAAGAAAGAGGGACTGGAGCCCTTCAAGCCTATCATTGGCTGTGAGATGTACGTGGCCCGCCGAAGAAAGGAAGACCGTGAGAAGGACAAGGGCGATATGAGTGGTTACCACCTCATCGTGCTTGCCAAAAACTATAATGGATACAAGAACCTCATCCAGCTGGTCAGTAATGCCTGGGTGGATGGATACTATATGCGTCCGCGAACCGACCGTGCCGACCTGGAGAAATACCACGAGGATCTGATAGTCTGTTCGGCATGTATTGCCGGTGAGGTTCCGTCTAAGATATTGCATGGCGACATCGAGGGAGCCCGCGAGGCTTGCGAGTGGTATCATAATCTCTTTGGCGACGACTACTATCTGGAGCTTCAGCGCCACGAGGTGAAGGAACCGCTTCCTTTCCTGGCCAACCGCGAGGCTTTCCAGCTGCAGCAGAAGGCCAACAAGGTGCTCATAGAGATGGCTAGGGAATACGGCATCAAGCTCGTATGCACCAACGACTGCCACTTCGAGGACAAGGAGACGGCTGAGGCCCACGACCACCTGCTCTGTATAGCTACCGGCAAGGACCTGGACGATCCTAACCGTATGCGATATTCCAAGCAGGAGTGGTTCAAGACCCGTCAGGAGATGAATGATGTCTTCTCGGATATTCCCGAGGCACTGTCTAACACGCTGGAGGTGCTTGACAAGGTGGAAATCTATAGCATCGACCACGGACCAATCATGCCTTTCTTCCCCATTCCGGAGAGTTTCGGTACCGAGGAGCAACTGCGCCAGAAGGTATCAGAGGAAGACCTTTACAAGGAATTCACCAGCGATGAGAACGGCGAGAATCAGCTGCCGCCGGAGGAAGGACAGAAGGTGATCGACCGTCTGGGCGGCTACGACAAGATATACCGCATCAAGTTTGAGGCCGAGTATCTGCGCCATCTTGCCTACGAGGGAGCCAGGCAGCTCTATGGAGATCCGCTGCCGGCGAACGTGGACGAGCATGTGAACTTCGAGCTCCACGTGATGAAGACCATGGGTTTCCCTGGCTACTTCCTCATCGTGAGCGACTTCATCAGGGCGGCTCGCGAGGAGCTGGGCGTGATGGTGGGTCCGGGTCGTGGTTCTGCGGCTGGTTCCGTGGTGGCCTATTGCCTGGGCATTACCAAGATTGACCCTTTGAAGTACGACCTCCTGTTTGAGCGTTTCCTGAACCCTGACCGTGTCAACCTGCCTGATATCGATACCGACTTTGATGATGATGGACGAGGCAAGGTCTTGCGCTGGGTAATGGATAAGTACGGTCATGAGAACTGTGCCCACATTATTACATACGGTTCGATGGCAACGAAGAACTCCATCAAGGACGTGGCCCGAGTAGAGAAGCTGCCGCTCGACAAGGCGAATGCGCTCTGCAAGGCGATTCCAGACCGACTGCCTGACGGCGCGAAGATGAATCTTCCCAATGCCATCAAGTATACGCCGGAGCTGAGAGAGGCAGAATACTCCACCGACCCCCGCGAGAGCAATACCATCAAATATGCCAAGATGCTGGAGGGCACCATCCGTGGCACGGGTATCCATGCCTGCGGATTCATCATCTGCCGAGACCCTATCAGCAACTGGGTGCCTGTATCTACTGCCGATGACCCTGATTTTCCGGGACTGAAGACGGCAGTAACCCAATACGACGGTCACGTCATCGAGACCACCGGACTCATCAAGATGGACTTCCTGGGCTTGAAGACCCTCTCCGAGATGAAGGAGGCATGCAAGGTCATCAAGCAGACCACGGGCGACGTGGTAGACCTCGATGCCATCCCTATCGATGATGAGCTGACCTATCAGCTCTACCAGCGCGGACAGACCATCGGAACCTTCCAGTTTGAGTCGCCTGGCATGCAGAAGTATCTCCGCGAGCTGAAGCCTACGGTGTTTGAGGACCTCATCGCCATGAATGCCCTCTACCGTCCGGGTCCTATGGACTATATCCCTGACTTCATCGCCCGCAAGAACGGTAAGCAGGCGATTACCTACGATATCCCGTGCATGGAGAAGTATCTGAAGGATACCTACGGCATCACGGTCTATCAGGAGCAGGTGATGCTCCTTTCCCGTCAGCTTGCCAGCTTCACCCGAGGTGAGTCTGATGCCCTCCGTAAGGCGATGGGCAAGAAGAAGAAGGCAATCGTAGATGCAATGAAGCCTAAATTCATCAAGCAGGGACAGGAGAACGGACACGATCCGAAGGTGTTGGAGAAGATATGGAGCGACTGGGAGAAGTTTGCTTCCTACGCCTTCAACAAGTCGCATGCCACCTGCTATTCGTGGGTAGCCTATCAGACGGCTTATCTCAAGGCTCACTATCCTGCCGAATACATGGCAGCGCTGATGACCCGCCGCTTTGCCCAGATTACCGAAATCACCAAGCTGATGGAGGAGTGCCAGTCGATGGATATCAAGACGCTGGGACCTGACGTGAACGAGAGTTACCGTGCCTTCGGTGTGAACGAACATGGCGAAATCCGATTCGGTCTTTCTGCTATCAAGGGTATGGGAGCTCCGGCTGCCGATGCCATCGTGGCAGAAAGGGAGAAGAACGGTCCCTATAAGACCATCTTCGATTTTGCAGAACGTGTAGACTTCTCCTGCGTTAACCGCAAGGCTTTCGAGACCCTGGCGCTGAGTGGCGGTTTCGACAGCTTCGGCATCCGCCGTGAGCAGTTCTTCGGCAAGAACAGCAAGGGTGAGACCTTCCTCGATACCTTGGTGCGCTATGGCCAGCTCTATCAGCGCGAGCAGCAGGAGGCGGCTACATCGCTCTTCGGAGGAACCGAAGCAGTAGAGATAGCCACTCCGCCTATTCCTGAGGTGGAAGGCTGGAGCACCATCGAGCGACTGAACAGGGAGCGCGAGCTGGTGGGCATCTATCTCTCGGCTCATCCGCTGGATGATTATGAGATTATCCTCAAGAACCTCTGCAATACCCATTGTGCGGAGCTGGGCGACAAGGTTGCGCTTGCCAAGAAGGAAGACATAGTCTTCGGCGGCATCATCACCGAGGTGAAATCCAAGTTTACCAAGACCGGAAAGCCTTGTGGATTCGTTACCCTCGAAGACTTTGAGGGGTCGGGCGAACTGGCACTTTTCGGTGAGGACTGGGGCACCTGGCGAGGCGTCATGGTGGAGGGAAGTACCATCTTTGTTACGGCAAAGTGCGTAGCCCGCTATGGCAACAGCAACTATCTCGACTTCAAGATCAGTACGGTGGAATATCTGCAGACCGTGAAGGAGAACAGATTGGAGAAGTTTACGATTTCCATCGACAGCTCTATCGTTGATGATACGCTGGTGAACGACCTCAAGACGCTGGTTGAGAACGATGAGGGCCATGCGCAGCTCTTCATACAGATTCATGACTCTGAGACCAACACCAACTTTACGATGCGTGCACAGGACAGGGCGATAGGAGTGAGCCGGGAACTGATTCAGTTCGTGAACGACAACCCGAAGATGTCTTATCAGATTAACTAGTTAATATACTCAGATAATATTAATCATAAATAAAATAAAAAGTACAGAAAATGGAAGTAACAATTACAACAGAGAATTTCGAGAGTTACAAGAATGGCGAGTTGCCATTGGTAGTAGATTTGTGGGCTACATGGTGTGGTCCTTGCCGTCAGATTGCTCCTATCGTGTCAGAATTGGCTGAGGAGTTTGATGGTAAAATCGTTGTTGGCAAGTGTGATGTAGAGGAGAATGACGACATCGCTATGGAGTTTGGTGTTCGCAATATCCCTACTATCCTCTTCTTCAAGGGTGGTCAGCTGGTAGACAAGTTCGTAGGTGCTACATCAAAGGCAACCCTGACTGAGAAGTTCCAGGCTCTCTTGTAAAATCCTGAAAGCAAAATGGTTAAAGGCATCTGGCTGGAGATTTTCCGTCTCTGGTCAGGTGCTTTTTTGTTGGCAGAAGGTGACGAGTGACTTTGTCACTTTTTGCATGCCCGCTGGGTAGCGTTACGAGGGGGCTGTAGCTGCACGGCGAGGGGCGGGCAACTGCATCACGAGGGGTATGAAAATACGTCCCGACGCAGACCGTGCTACGTCGGGACGTACTGAGAACTGCGTCGGGACGTAGTAAAGTCTGCGTCGGGACGTATTTTTCTTACCATTCTACGCTTCTGCTGCCATCCTCCTCGGCGGTGATAGTCACCTTGGTGCAGTCTTCTGGCAGGAGGTCTTCTATCAGCTCCGGCCACTCCAGGAAGCAGAGGTTTCCGCTGTAGAAATAGTCCTCATAGCCCATATCGTATACCTCGTCCAGCTTCTTGATGCGATAGAAATCGAAGTGATAGACAGGGTCGCCATTACCAGCGGTATATTCGTTGACGATGGCAAAGGTAGGAGAGGTGATGACGTCATCTACTCCCAACTCTTCGCAGATAGTTTTGACAAATGTTGTTTTTCCGGCACCCATCTTGCCATAGAAGGCAAAGACCTTGCCGTCGCCCATGTTATCCAGAAATTCTCTGGCAGCTACATGGATGTTGTCTAATGAATCAATCTTAATCTTCATATATTTACTTTGAACTTTGAATTTTGAACATTGAACTTTATGATTAGCTAAGGCTGCTGGAGTCTTTGCTTATCTCTTTCTCGGTGTCAGCGTGATGAGTGGAATGAGCATTTCCTCCATCGAGATGCCACCATGCTGGAAGGTGTCCTTGTAGTAAGACACATAATAATTATAGTTGTTCGGATAGGCGAAGAAGGCATCACCGTAGGCGAAGACATACGCAGTGCTCAGATTAGGAGCAGGCAGCTGTGCCTTGTGGGGCTCCTTGATGGTGAATACTTCCTTGGCATTATATGCCAGGTTCTTGCCCAGCTTGTAGCGCAGGTTGGTGTTCGTATTGCGGTCGCCTACAATCTTGATGGGCTTCGATGCGCGGATACTGCCATGGTCGGTGGTGATGATTACCTTGAAATCGCTCTGGGCAAGCCGCTTGAACAGCTCTGCCAGTACCGAGTGGCGCAGCCAGCTCCGGGTGATGCTGCGGTAGGCTGATTCCGTATTCGCCAGCTCCCTTACCATCTTGGATTCGGTTCGTGCATGCGAGAGCATGTCGATGAAGTTGATGACGAGCACATTCAGGTCGTTGCCCTTGCATTCATTGTAATGCTCCAGGAACTTGTCGGCTCCAGCCGAATCGTTCACCTTGTGATAGCTGAAGCTGTAGTGCTTGCGATATCTGTCCAGCTGCGTCTGGATGAGCGGCTTCTCGTTGAGGTTCTTGCCTTCCTCTTCGTCTTCGTCCACCCACAGTTCCGGAAACATTTCGGCTATCTTGTTGGGCATCAGTCCGCTGAAGATGGCATTCCGGGCATACTGAGTGGCTGTGGGCAGGATGCTCATATACATGTCTTCCTCGATGTCGTACATGTCGCCGATGTCTTTCGCCAGCATCTTCCACTGGTCGTAGCGGAAGTTGTCTATCACGATGAGGAACACCTTTTCGTCCTTGTCGAGCATCGGGAAGAGCTTGGTCTTGAAGATATCCGGACTCATCACGGGTCTGCCTTCCACCACCTTGCCCAGATTCTTCGGGTCTACCCAGTCCATATAGTTCCTGGCGATGTATTTGGCAAAGCCGATGTTCGCCTCCTCCTTCTGCATGGAGAGCATCTCGGTCATCGAACTGTCGGTATCGCTCAGTTCCAGCTCCCATTTCACCAGCCGGCGGTATACTTCCATCCAGTCTTGAAAGTTGCGGCAGTCCATCATCTGCATGGCTATCTGCTGGTAGTCCTGCTGGTATCCGCTCTGTGTTACCTCCGTCACGATGTCCTTGCGGTGTATATTCTTCTTGAGCGACAGGAGAATCTGGTTCGGGTTTACGGGCTTGATGAGATAGTCGGCTATCTTGGAACCGATAGCCTGGTCCATGATGTTTTCTTCTTCACTTTTTGTACACATCACAACGGGTGTGGCTGGCTGGATGTCCTTGATATGCTGCAAGGTCTCCAGTCCGCTCAGTCCCGGCATCATCTCGTCGAGGAGGATGAGGTCGAAGGTCTGCTGCCTGCATTGGTCGATGGCATCGGCCCCGTTGCTCACCGTCACCACCTCGTATCCTTTCTTTTCCAGAAAGATGATATGGGCTTTGAGAAGCTCTATCTCGTCGTCTACCCAAAGTAATAATCCGTTGCTCATAAATGTATCTTTTTTTAAGATGCTAAAGTACAAAGAATTCTTGAATGGAGAACGATTCTTGCTATTAAAGTATGTTAATAGGGCTGAAAGTGTTGTATTCTTGGGTTAGGATATAATATAAAGACCGGGAATCCGTTATTATTATTTAGTAATGAATAAACGAAAAATAAACGAAGAAAGAAGAAAACAATGCTCAAGATTGTAATGATTATGTTGTGCGGAATAGGTACGGGATATCTGCTTCGCAACAGGAAAATGAGTTTTATTGGCCGGGTTATCACGGCGCTGATATGGGTGCTGCTGTTCCTGCTCGGTATCGAGGTGGGGGCTAACCCGCATATCGTCAATGGTCTGCAGACTCTGGGTCTTGAGGCCATCGTGCAGACGATAGCCGGAAGTCTGGGTAGTGCAATCTTTGCCTGGGCATTGTGGAGATACGTCTGCAGAAAGGAGGCTGGGAAATGAAAGGTAGTCTGATTATCGTGGGTTTCTTCGTGCTGGGCATCATCGTGGGCTTGTGTGATGTGATTCCGTCCAGCTTCCCGGCGAGCGACGTGAGCTATTATGCGCTCTGCTGCCTGATGTTCTGTGTGGGTATCAGCATCGGTTGCGATACCTCTATATTGAAGAGTTTCAGAAAGGTGAACCCCCGGCTGATGATGCTGCCGGTGATGACCATTCTGGGAACTTTTGCCGGATGTGCTGCTGCCTCCCTGGTATTGGGGCATCGCCAGCTCAGCGACTGTCTTGCCATCGGTTCGGGCTTCGGATACTACTCGCTGTCGAGTATCTTTATCACCCAGTATCGTGGTGCAGAACTGGGTACCATCGCCCTTCTAGCCAACATCTGCCGCGAGATTCTCACCCTGCTGTGTGCTCCGCTGCTGGCTAGGTATTTCGGCAAACTGGCACCTATCAGCGTAGGTGGCGCCACCACGATGGATACCACGTTGCCCATCATCACCCGCAGTTCGGGCGAGAGCTTCATCGTCGTTTCCATCTTCCATGGTTTCTGTGTGGATTTCTCCGTACCGTTCCTGGTGACATTCTTCTGTTCTCTGTAAACGAAACTTGCCCATAGCGCTGTGCATTGGTTATGCATCAGGCGCTATGGGCAATTCATTAGAACCCTTCCAGTTCGAAATATTCATCTTCCAGTTCGATGCTTTCTGAAGAGTTGCTGTCATCAAAATAGATGCCGGTATCTTCTTCCTTCTTCTCTTTCTTCTGGTTTGGAATCACGAGGGTTCCGTCGTCTTTCTTTTCCTTCTGGTTTGGAATCACGAGGATTCCGTCGTCTTTCTTTTCCGGAATCTCTTCCTTCTTGCCTTCTACTTCGAGTTCTCCGCTGCTTAGCGGTTCGTCCTGTGGGGTTATTGGAACTGTCAGCGTGTTATCTTCTTGTGATTGTTCCGCTTTGGGCGATTCTTCAGAAGTAGCCTCTTCTGAAGAAGGCTCTTCTTCTGCTGCTGGAGCTGTTTCGGCAGGTTCGAGAAGCAATGGAAGCTTGCTGACAGGGAGAGGGGCGAAATGCTTGCTGTAGAACTTCTCATACTCCTCGTAGGTATGGCTGGTACCCAGGAGCTTCAGGTTCGGCTCGCTGATGACGTAGGCACGTACATTGCCCAGCAGACGCTTGATGGCGGGCTGCTGGTATACGGCGTTGGCGTACTGGCGGGCTTCGTCATAACTGTTGAAACCACTAATCTGCATGCGATGCAGTCCCTCCAAGTCCTCGATATTGATATCGAAATAGCGTGCCATGTAGGAGGTAAAGTTGTACTTCGCCATCTCGAAGAGCAGCTGGTTCTCGTTGGTCTTGTCCGGATCGTAGGCAAGGAGGAACACGAAGCTGGCATTGCGTTCCGGGCTATATCCCTTCTGCCTGGTGGAATCCCGGTCGTTGAGCTCTATGCTTCTGCGGGTCCATACGTCGTTGAGGTCGAATTTGCCCCCATAGAGTCGTCTGCCGGCATCCACGCCGTTGATGATCATACCTGCCATCTCGCTCAGACGGCTGTCGGGATACTTGCTGACCACTTCCTTGAGGTCTGCCAGGCAGCTCTTGATATCGCCGTCGTTCAGCTTGCTGAGGCCGCCGATGAAGAGGAATTTATCACGGTTTGCCCCATCAGGGAAGCGGTTCCGGGATATCTGGGCGTTCCTTTCCACCTTGTCATATTCCCCGTCCCTGAAAGCCTGATAGGTGAGCGTGTAGAGAGAATCTTCTATCTGCACCCCCCGCTTGGCATTCTCTGCATAGTATGGGTCGGAAAGGAGGGTAGTCCACTGGCTTTCCGGGTATTCTGCCTTCAGTTTCTGCAGATAGGTCTGTGCCATCTCTGGTTTCCGTTCTCTGGAATAGAGCAGATATAGATGGTAGTAGGCGTCATCCAGATGTGCATAGTCTGGATGGTTGTTGACCAGTCTCAGCAGGGATTTCCGGCTCAGTGGCAGGTTGTCGAGCTTGTCCTTGAAGATGACTCCGGCATGATACAGACCGTCTTCCAGCAGCTTGTTGCTCTCAGCCAATTGTTCTGGGGTGAACGGAATCTGTGCCAGGTAATACTCGCGTCTGTGCGGATCGTTGACGGCACTGTCTGAAGTCTGCTTGAGTAATTCTTCCTGTTCGGCAGCCTGTGCCAGCGAGTCTCTCTGTTCATCTGTTATCTCTTCAGCTCCGGCAGCGTTGGCAACAACGGTCTTGTTGATGCGTTGCCAGTTGTCCACGTTATCTCGCTTGCCCCAGAGTTTCTGGAATTGCGCCTTTCCCTGGCTTACGGTCAGCGGAGAGTAGAAATACCATTGCCCGTTGGCAGGGGTGTTGGCGCTATTCTCATTGTTTTTCTGCGGGCTGTTGCTGGAGGCAAAGTTGTTGTTGTTGGCAAGGTTGCCGCCGTCCTGCCGGAGGGTTGATTCCGCTTCTTCCTCCGCCTTTCTGTTTCTTTCTTCCTTTTCCTTCTTTTTCAGGGCGTCAATAACCCTGTCGATGGCAGCATTGCGTTCTTTCTCGCTCATCCTGGCAAGTTGCTGCAATGAGTCTTGCAACTGCACGGCATCGGTATAGGGCACCAGTTCATCGAGCACCTTGGATCGGTTGGCGAGTTGCTGGTAGTCCTTTCTGTCCTTATCCAGCAGTCCGATGGCTTCTCCGTAGCATCTGCGTGCATCGGAGAATTTCTCCTTGGTCCAGTACAAATCGCCCAGATGCAGCAGCAAGACGCCTTTTTCTATGCCGTTGCGGGTAGATTTCTGATTGCCTTTCTCGTATGCCGTTATGGCTTGCAGGGTATCTTTCCTGCTGAGGTGTATATTGCCGATGGCATAGTATATCTGGTCCTGATATTCTTTGTTGTTGTCGGAGGCAGCCATTCGTTTCAGCCTGCTGATCATCTTGCCGGCATTGTCTTTCGCCATCACTTCGGTCATGGCAATGCGGGCGTTGAAGGCGAGTTCGTAAGGTGGATTCTGGCGAATCACGTGCCTGAAGGCTTTATAGGCTTCTTTCTTGTTGCCGATGGATGCCTGAAGCTGTCCCATCAGATACCATTCGCGTGCTTTCTGCTTGCGGCGCATCTCGTGGCTGATTACTTTCCTGAGGTAAGGAATGGCCTGCTCGGCATTGCCGGTGTGGATATAGTAATCGGCAAAGGTATAATCCCATTCTTTCTGGGCACGCCAGTGGATGGAATCGCGAAGTATGTTGCGAATCACGTCTTCGGCATCGTAATTCCAGTTCTGCTCGATATAGCATTTGGCGAGCCAGGCCCGGGCTTTGCCGTAGATGGCGGGCTGGGTGGCGTAGAGGCGACTCATATAGGAAAAGGTGGCGGCTGCCGACTCGAAATCTCCCTGATAGAACTGCGAACGGCCCATCAGCATCCATGCCTTCCAGAGGAACGGGTTGTATTCCCGGCGACTCAGCCATTCGATGTCTTTGGCTGTCTTGCGGCGATTTTTGGTCCATTCCGGTCTTCGCTTGATGCTGTGCTGATGGATGGCCTTCTCGCATTTCTCGATGGCGCGGTCGAAGTTGGCCTTGCCGATTTCCCGGCTGTTCTTGTTGCTCACGGTATAGAGCGGAATCTGCTCGGTATAGTTGTCCTTGTTTCCCGTCTCTTTCTCCAGCGAACCATCGATATAGGCGAGTGTACCATTATAATAGGTGTTGTACTTTGCATTAAAGGCGTGCCACCATCTGCTCTGCGCTGTATTCTTCTGCGTAGAGCATCCGGTAAGAATCAGGGCTGTCGTCAGGAAGACAAAGCCTAGGGCGTAATGAAAAGTATTCTGTTGTTTCACCTTATTATATTATCTTTATGAATGCCGGAGCATCTTATATCCCTTGGCGAGGGCAAAGAGGATGATGCTGACGAATATGATGGTAGCGCCTGAAGGCACGTTGAGCAGATAGCTGGCATATAATCCCACCAGGCAGTCTATCCATCCCAGCAGGATGCTGACGGCAATCATGTTCCTGTAATTGTTGGTAAAGAGATTGGCGCTCATCTGCGGAATGGTAAGCAGGCTGATGGCGAGTACGATGCCCACCATCTTCAGCGTGGCTACAATGGTCATGGCGATGAGCGTCATCATCAAATATTCTATGGCTGTGACGGGCAGGTGCTGCGACCTGGCAAACGTGCTGTCGAAAGCAATGTTCTGAATGGGGCGCAGCAGGAATGTGAAGAGCAGCGCAACGATGAGGGTGAGACCGCCCAGCAGCCACAAGTCAGCACTATCGATGGCTAGGATGCTGCCAAAGAGGAAGGAGGGAAGATCGGGCATGAATCCGGGTGTAAGGAAACAGCAGATGATGCCCACGCTCATTCCCAGTGTCCAGAACATGGCGATGGCAGAGTCTTTGCGCACGTCTTTCTTCCTGGAAATCCATTGTACGCCAAAAGCACTCAGTATGGCAAAAGCCATGGCTGAGAAAATGGGGTTGAGCCCCGCATATACACCGATTCCGATGCCACCGAAAGAGGCATGGGTGATGCCGCCGCTGATGAAAACCAGTCGGCGGGTAACTATATAGGTTCCGATGAATCCGCATAGGATGCTGGATAGGAAAGCTCCTATGAGCGCATTCTGGAAAAATGTATACTGCAGTATATCCATTACTTTGAACTTTGAACTTTATAATTAGCGGAGCTGCTGAATATTTAAGTTTGAACTGTAAAATTCTAGCTTAAAAAGTTGATGACTTCATCTTTCAGCTGGTTAGGAAGGTTGATGCCCCGCAGAATGAGGCTTCTGTTCCAGCCGGCTACTTCTTCTGGTTGCATCGTATAGAGCACCTCTGAGAATTCCTCTACCTCTTCGTCGGTATAGGAATCGGCTTCGCGACCAGCAAACCGGTCGAGGTCTTCGTCATCGTAATATTCTATTTCCTTGATGGCTGCTTCCATCATGCAGTCCTGTTCGCATTTAGAGTTTTCCCCATTGCAGGTGTTGCATGATACTCCTTCCTGCAAAGGTTCCTCTTCCTCTCCCTTGCGATGAGAGAAGATACCGAACAGGGCGCTTATCAGGCCTAATACCACCAAGGCTAAAACTAAATATAGCATTTACTTTGAACTTTGAATTTTGAGCTTTGAACTTTATGATTAGCAAAGGCTGTAGAATTCTTCACTTTTTATTCTTCACTCTTCACTTATTTCAAACCCTACTTTCTTGAGGTCCTCCCAGTATTGTGGGTAAGACTTGCTCACAACTTCCGGGTTGTTGATTTCTATCTGTGGAAACTTGAAAGCGAGAGGAGCGAAAGCCATAGCCATGCGATGGTCTTCGTAGGTGTCGATAGGAGCGAACGTAGGCTCGCAGGTTTCACCATCCCAGATGAGCGTATTGTCATTCTCATCGCGAATCACATAACCCACCTTCTTCAGTTCCGTCTTCAATGCTTCGATACGGTCGGTTTCCTTGATCTTCAAACTGGCAAGACCGGTAAACTTGAACTTGACACCAAGGGCGCAGCAGGCTACTACGATGGTCTGAGCCAAATCTGGTGAGCCCGTGAAATCATATTCGAATTTCGGCAACAGGCAGCGATTCGCCTTCAAGGCAACAGTGCTCAGGGTGTCGCGACTTTCGAATTCGCTCTTTACACCCAGCAGACTGAAGATGTATTTCACAACCGAATCGCCCTGCTTGGAGCTGTCCATTAGACCTTCGAGCTTGATGAGGGAATTGGAATTGCTGTTGAGGGCCATCATCTCATACCAGTAAGAAGAGGCGCTCCAGTCGTTTTCTATCTGATAAGGAGTGCTTTTATATGGCTGCGGTTTGACGGTGATGGTATCCATATCAGTCCATTCTGCTTCAGCGCCATATTCCCTCATCGTCCAGAGCGTCAGGTCGATGTATGGTCGGGATGCAATTTCGCCTGTCAGTTTCAGTTCCAATCCGTTCTTGAGGATAGGACCAATCATGAGGAGGGCTGAGATGTATTGCGAACTGATGTTGCCCACAATTTCCAGATGGCCTCCTTCCAGCGGCTTGCCCTTGATATGGAGTGGGGGATAGCCTTCCTTCTTTTCATAGGTGATGTCTGCGCCCAGATAGCGAAGGGCATCTACCAGAATGCCTATAGGGCGGTTCTGCATGCGCTCGGTACCCGTGATGGTGTGTTCACCTTCTGTAGAAGCCAGGTAAGCAGTCATGAATCGCATGGCAGTACCTGCAGCTTTGATGTTGATGACCTCTGGCATATCCTTGAGGGCTACAATAATCACCTCTGTATCATCACAGTCGCTCAGGTTGTCGGGCTGGATGTTGCTTCCTGCCATCGCACTGATGACGAGCGCTCTGTTGCTGATACTTTTGGATGCAGGCAAGTTGATGCTTGCGTTGAGTTGGCTTGGAGCCTTGATTGTATATTTCATATTCTATATTCTGCTGTTTGATGATATTGAATCTGTTTATTTGTCATGGAAGGTGCGGGTCTGAATGTCTTTCAGCCTGATGGTTCTTCCCTTGGCCAAGACATTCGGAAGGTCGAATTCTTCTTCTGGCATCTCATTCCATGCTCTTGTGGTGGTTCTTGCCTTCTTCGGACCCGGAATGAGCGGCGAATAGTACAATACCTGTCTTATTCGATAGGCTTGATCTGGAGTGAACCGCATGCTGTAGCAGATGCTGTAATCCATCAGATTGTCTGCCTGCCATTCTTTTCCCTGATTGTTGGAGCGTTTGGCAAGTTGTTTCACCGTGAATGTCGTATCTGGCTTGATCTTTTTGGCTTCTGCCATGTAGCTGACGAGCCATTTGTTATACGCTATTCTGTTGTAGCTAGGTGTATCTTGACAATAGTCTGAATCATCATCGTCATCAGCCGGCTCTGATTTGTCTTTCTTGTCTGGCTTTTCGGAGAATGTGTGGAAAAGTCCCAGATAATGCCCCAGTTCGTGGGCCAGCGTGGCATTCGGATCTGCTGTATTATACTGATAATTCTTCTGCTTCTTGTCGGTCGTATATCGGGTACCCTCGTATTTCTTATCCACATAGATGGCATTGAGGGATACGCAGTATGGGAAACTGTTTGGCTTGCTGAGCGGATAATTCTTGCCGTTGGTCAAGCCTTCCAAATCAGGATAACCGGCTACCTTGTAGGGTACATTGCTGATGCCAAGAGTTGTCGACGTTGCATCGGTATTCTTGAAGGTATAGACCATCACATTGATGTAGTCGTTTTGGTTCCAGGAGTATTTGGCGTTCGACTTGCTGCGCATGAACTCTTCACAGTCTAGGGAGTCTTCTGCTATCTTGATGTATTCTACGCCTGGCGTCTTCAGTTTCTTTCCATTGAGGTCGTATTCGGCAAGTTCGAACTGTATATGGAGGTTCTCACTCTCGATGGTGTCGAGACTGATATTATATACATTGCCTTGATATAGCTCGTTGACATTGTCTAGCAGCTCCTTGAGTCGGGCATTGGATATATACTGTTTCGGGTTTTTGCTGTCTTTGTAGAATACATGGAATATGACGGGGAGATGGTAGATGTAGTCATCTCCCGTAATGATGTCACTATCCCTATCCTGTCCGTTGGCAGTGATGGGTGAATCTCCGATGGTTCCCTCTGAGTCTTTGCAAGACCAAAGCCCAAGTGTGGCCAATATGATGATGAAAATTGTAAAATGTTTCATGCGTATACCTTATTATATGATATAATTTATGATATATTTTCTGCAAAAGTACAAAATAAAATGAACATAAGCTAGCAAACGGGCGAAAAAGTTTATGTTTCTGATGAAAAAAAGTTTCTTTTATACGACATGAAATGATAAATGAGTTTACAATATGTAAAGAGATGATAGGTAAAATAGGGTATTATTTCTTGTAGCTACTTTCAAAGTGCGTAATTGGAGGTGCAAAAATAACAAATTGTAATTCTGTGTACGTTTTCACGGAAAAAGTAAAACTGGGGCAAAAAATAAAATAAAATTGCGTTAAGAGAATATACAACATTGAGAATTTCATTGTATCTTTGCACCAGAAAAAAGAAATAAACAACAACAAATTCAATCTAAAAAATTAAGAATATGAAACGAGTTATATTATTCTCATTGATGGCTTTTATGACTGTAGCAGCTTTCGGTCGTAAGCACGTAGAGAATGCAACAGTAGTAGCTGACACTATTTTCTATGCAGAAAATATGAGTAACGTAGCAAGTGCAGAGCAGGCTAGTTATTACAGACTGCTGATGACTACTGGCACAGGCGTCAATAAGAAGGATGTGTTCCAAGACTTCTATATGAATGGTAATCTCCGTGCTGAGGGTGGCTACAGCTTTGTAGATCTCGGTAACGATCGCAATACTATCTTCAATGGTGAGGTTACTACCTACTATAAGAATGGTAAGGAGAAGTGGCATGGCAAGTATGTCAATGGCAAGCGTGAGGGTTACTTCACTCTCCAGCTCCGTGAAGGCGGTGCGGCTGTCGTTCAGTTCAAGAATGGTAAGTCTGTTCACGATTACTTCATGGTAACTTACAAGGATGGTACTACAGAGAAGAGAAATCTCTCTGAAATCCAGCATTCATGTAAGATTTAAAACCTTGGAAACGGTTTCTTCATTGGAATTAAAGAAAATCTCTCTTATATAAATTAAAATTTTATGTTGATATGACCAATATGGGGATGGCTTCCGTGAGGAAGGTACATCCCCATCTTTTTTCTGATATGTGCGTAACTGAAAAGGGCTGGCGAAATCTCGCCAGCCCTTCTTTTGCCTTTGTATTTGATATCTGAATCTTTTGTCTCTCTAGGGATATCTGATTAGATGTCTAAATCAACTTCTACAGGACAGTGGTCGCTGCCCATGATTTCTGTATGAATCCTGGCTTCTGTTATCCTGTCTTTGATGCTGTCGGATACCAGGAAGTAGTCGATACGCCAACCTGCGTTCTTCTCACGGGCCTTGAAGCGGTAAGACCACCACGAATAGGTTACTTCTTCCGGATGAAGATAACGGAAACTGTCGGTAAAGCCGTCGCTGAGGAGGATGGTCATCTTTTCTCGTTCCTCGTCGGTGAAACCTGCATTGCGACGGTTGGTCTTCGGATTCTTGATATCGATTTCTTCGTGAGCTACATTCAGGTCACCACAGATTACAACAGGCTTCTTGGCGTCAAGAGCCTTCAGAAACTTGTGAAAATCGTCTTCCCAAGTCATTCGATAATCCAGACGCTTTAATTCTGTCTGAGAGTTGGGGGTATAGCATGTAACTAGATAGAACTGCTCATATTCCAGAGTGATGATGCGGCCTTCGTGGTCGTGTTCTTCCACACCCATACCGTAGCTTACGCTCAAAGGCTTGTGCTTGGTATAGATGGCCGTACCTGAGTATCCTTTCTTTTCTGCATAGTTCCAATAACTCTCGTAGCCTTCAAAGGTCAGATCGAGCTGTCCTTCCTGCATTTTTGTTTCCTGCAGGCAGAAAAAATCTGCATCGAGCGCCTTAAACTGGTTCTCGAAGTCCTTGCCAACGCAAGCGCGAAGGCCATTTACATTCCAGGATATAAACCTTAACATCGTGTTTATTGATTATTTTATAGTGATTAGTGATTACTAATAGACTCTCATGCCAATCAATAATCACTAATAACTAATCATTATAATAATTAGATTCTCTTTGTTTCTCCTCTCAACAGGTTCATGAACTCCTGACGGGTATTCAGGGAATTGAATACGCCACTATAATCACTTGTTGTTGTAATGGAATTCTGCTTCTCCACACCTCTCATCTGCATGCACATGTGCTTGGCTTCAATCACAACCATCACTCCCTGTGGATTTAAAGTCTCTTGGATGCAGTCCTTAATCTGTTGTGTAAGGCGTTCCTGCACCTGCAGACGATGGCTGTAGATATCTACCACACGTGCTATCTTGCTGAGACCGGTAATCTTTCCGTTTGGGATATAGGCTACATGAACCTTTCCGTAGAAAGGCAAGATGTGGTGCTCGCACATCGAGAAGAAGTCGATGTCCTTTACAATTACCATCTGGTTGTACTTTTCATCAAACAAGGCATCTGTCAATACCTTATGAGCATCCTGGGTGTAGCCGCGGGTCAATATCTGCATAGCCTTAGCCACACGCATGGGAGTATTTGCAAGACCTTCACGCTCAGGATCTTCACCCAAGAGTTTCAATACTTCTTTATAGTGGCCTGCGAGTTCGTCTAATCCCTCGCGAAATTCTGTTTCTGGATTCATATCTTATTTACTTTGAACTTTGAGCTTTGAACATTGAACTTTATTATTAGTAAAGCTGTTGAATTCTTCATTCTTCACTCTTCACTTTTTAATACTGCACTGTAATCTGTCCCTTTACGAGGCAGGCTTGTTTGTATCCAAGTGCTTTTACCTTAATCAATACCTTCCGGGCATCGTTAAGGTTGCGGAAGTTGCCCATGCGGCAAATCCATCTTGGTGAGTAGAAATGAACATATACTGGCTGTTCCGGGAATTTCATCTTGAGTGTATTGCCAGTCTGTTCTGCTTTCAGACGGTCGTTGCGTGAATTGCCTCCGGCATAAACCTGTACTCTATATCCTGTAACCTTATAGCTCTTGCGCATCACTTTCTTGCGCATGTCTACAACAGTGTTGTCTGTTTCGTCTTTTGGGGTTTCTGATTTTTGCGCGTTACTTGTATGGACACCTTCTTTGGCTGTCTCATGGCGCTGAGGTTCAGTCTTCTTTAATGAGTCTGGACCCTGTTTGTGCTGAGTAGTAGGAGTTACTCCCTTCTGCTGAGTATCTGTTCCGTTCTTTTGTGGTTGTGGTGTAGTCTTGGTCTTGTCGTCTTGGGGCGTAATCTTCTTTCCGTTAACCAATTCATCTATTGCCTTGCTTTGGTGAACGGTCACAACACCCTGTCCCTGATTCTTCTCTTTCAGATGATCCAGGTAAGTTTGAGCATGAGCGGTCATGCTAGTACTGAGGATGATAATCAATAATGTGACGAATTGTTTCATGACTATTCCTTTTATTATTAATATCGTAGTTTTGATGAAGAAGGGATGCTTCTTCACTTAGAAAACATCCCTTCAATTTTTTATTAAGTCTGTAGACTTATTAATTACTTCTTCCAAGCGTCGATGATACCCTTGAAATCAGCAGCCTTCAAAGAAGCACCACCAATCAAGCCACCGTCGATGTTTGGCTTAGCGAAGAGCTCAGGTGCGTTGCTAGCCTTGCAGCTACCACCGTAGAGGATAGATGTCTCCTCAGCAGTCTCGTTGCCATACTTCTCAGCTACGATAGAGCGGATGTATGCCAACATCTCCTCAGCCTGGTCAGAAGTAGCAGTCTTACCTGTACCGATAGCCCAGATTGGCTCGTAAGCAAGGATGATGTTCTTCCAAGCCTCAGCGCTCAAGTGGAATACTGAACCCTCCAACTCTGCCTTAACAACCTCGTTCTGCTTCTCTGCCTCACGCTCCTCGAGAGTCTCACCGCAGCAGAAGATGACCTTCAAACCGTTAGCCAAAGCCAACTCTACCTTCTCCTTCAAGATCTCTGCTGTCTCGCCATAATACTGACGACGCTCTGAGTGGCCGAGGATAACGTACTGAGCACCTGTGCTCTTTACCATCTCAGCTGAAACTTCACCTGTGAAAGCACCCTTAGCCTTGTCTGCGCAGTTCTCTGCACCGAGACCTACAATCTCTGAATCCAAAACCTGAGCTACAGAAGCCAAGTGGATGAATGGAGTACAGATTACTACGTCGCAGTTTGGTTTGTCTGCTACCAATGCCTCGTTGATCTCCTTAGCGAGAGCAACACCGTCCTGCAGGTTCATGTTCATTTTCCAGTTACCTGCTACAATTTTCTTTCTCATTTTTCTTTTCTTTTTAAAAGTTGATAATATTCTGTTTGAATTCTCTTTCTTTCTAATCCATGCGCCCCATGCCCAGAGCCTGTCGGCGATGGTGAGTAATACCAATGGTATGACGAACCATGAAACCATGCCTGCTATCTTCTTGGCTGCACTTACTTCCGGCATCTTACCTATCTCTGTCTGCTCCAGCGGCTTGCCTGCTATCTCCGTCATGTTTGGGAGATCATTGTGGCTCCATTTCTGGATAATGGTTCCGTCTTTCAGCAAGAGCAGACCCGGATTGCTGCGGATCACAGTCTTCAGCGTGGTCTCGTCAGTGAGATAGAACGGATACTCTGCGCCTGTGATGTCTTGCCAGTGCTTGATCCCTTTTTCGGTACTTGCCGTAAGGCAGATGAACTTGTAGCCATGATCATTGGCGTATTCATAGATCTCATCGATGTTCCCAAAATTGGCATCATCGGCAAATTCCAGATGGGGCGAAACCAAGATGAAGGTGTATCCCTTACGATGGATCACCTCTTGGGTGATGTCTAGCCCCGTCTGAGTGTCTTCGATACTGAAATCGTGGATAGGAGGCACATATCCCTCTTCTGTCTGTACCGTCTTACTGTCGATGAATGTCCAGGTAGAGTCTGGGTAGTTGTCTATCGTGAACTCCTTTCGCTCTCCGTTCTTTTCCAGAATGAAGGTCGTATCAAACTTAGGCTGTTTGGCTCCCTTTGGTATTTCCATCCCTTTAGCGATGTTGGCACCGATATGATATGGGCGGAAGTCGAATTGTGGAAGTGTCCACAGACTCCATAAGCTTACGCAGATAGAGAAGATGAACGTATAATTGATTACGATCCATTGAGTCGGCTTGGATATCAGTCGTTTCATTTCGAACGGCTTTCTCCACAATAAGAGAGCTATCGCTAGGAGGATGATGTTCTTGATGAAAGTCTCTGTATTCGATAGGATAATGGCATCACCGAAGCATCCGCAGTCTTTTACAGGGTCTGCGATGACTATCCATAAAGTAATCAGCGTCATCACGCTCATGATGAATAGAGTAATCCGGCTTACCTGCCTCCTATGGATGGCAAACAGCAGGAAAATACCGATGGCAAACTCTATCATTCCTAGCAGAACCGACATGCCAAGTGTACTCCATGAGGGGAATATCCAGTCAATATGCAGTGCTTCCAGATAGTCGGTTATCTTGTATTGCGTACCCAATGGGTCCATTCCCTTCACGAATCCTGAGAATATGAAGGTTGTCGCCATGAGCAATCGCCCGATATTCACCGCAATCTTGGTTAAGATATGAGTAGCCTTATTCTCCATTTGAATTATTCATTTACCCTTATTCGCTCATCTTGATGGCTCCAAACACGGCATAGTTGATGATGTCCATATAGTTGGCATCAATGCCTTCTGACACGAGCGTGGCACCAGCGATATCTTCTATTTCCTTTACGCGCTGAATCTTGGTAAGGATGAAATCAGTATAGCTGCTGACTCTCATCGAACGCCAAGCCTCGTCATAGTCATGGTTCTTCCTGAGCATCAGTTCCAGTGCTTCCTGTGCATGGAGGTCATATAACTTCATTGCCTCTTCTGGCGTCATGTCTACTTCATCCACGAATGTTTTTTCCAGCTGGATGAGTCCCACAATACCATAATTAATAAGGGCGATGAATTCCGGACGTATGCCTTCGCCAACCAAAGATTCTTTCTTGATTTCGAGCGAGCGGATACGCTTAGCCTTGATATAGAGCTGGTCTGTCAGAGAAGAAGGGCGCAAGATTCTCCAAGAGGCTCCATAATCATGAAGCTTCTTCTCAAATAATGCCCTGCATTCACCCATGACAGCCTTAAACTGCTGTTCTGTTTTTAATAAATCTGCCATAATAATTTCGAAATTCGGTGCAAATTTACGCATTTATTATGAAATAGCCAAATAATTATTTTGTATTTTACATAATTTGCAGTAACTTTGGATAAGTTACGCTGCATTCGGAAGAAAAAATAAATCGCAATTTATTTTGTTTTTCGCTCATTTTGCAGTAACTTTTGATAAGTTACGCTGCATCTCAACAATAAAAACAAAAAAAATCTTTTTTTATTTTGTATTGTCTTCGATTTGCAGTAACTTTGCACCCCGAAAGAAAAAAGAGTATGAGAAATTTGACCAATGCCGAACTGGCACAAATACTGGATAAGGATATATTTCATAAGATTTCAGAGGTAGCGGATTCGTTGGCTGTGGAATGTTATGTGGTTGGTGGATATGTGCGTGATCTTTTCTTGGAGCGACCTTCCAATGATATAGATGTCGTTGTGGTGGGTAGTGGTATTGAGGTAGCTTCTGCCTTGAAAACATTGCTCGGAAAGAATGCATATCTCTCTGTGTTCCGGAATTTCGGAACTGCTCAGGTGAAGTATCATGATATGGAAGTGGAGTTTGTGGGAGCCCGTAAGGAGAGCTATAACCATGATTCCAGAAAGCCTATTGTGGAAGATGGAACGCTGGAGGATGACCAGAACCGCCGGGATTTCACTATCAATGCAATGGCTATCTGCTTGAATAAAAAGCGATTCGGCGAACTTGTAGATCCGTTCGATGGCGTTTATGATATGGAAGATGGTATTATTGCCACTCCTCTCGACCCAGATATTACCTTCTCTGATGACCCGCTCCGTATGATGCGTTGTGTGCGTTTTGCCACTCAGCTCAATTTCCAGATAGAAGATGAGACCTATGATGCTCTCTCCCGTAATGCCGAGCGCCTGAAGATCATCAGTGCCGAGCGCATCTGTGACGAGATGAACAAGATTATGCTCTCTAAGCATCCTAGCAGTGGATTTTATTATTTGAAGGATACAGGTCTGCTTGACCTTATCCTGCCGGAACTGGTAGTGATGGATAAGGTGGAAACACGGAACGGCAGAGCGCATAAGAACAATTATGACCATACGATGGAGGTGCTTGAGAATGTATGCAAGCATTCTGATAATCTCTGGCTTCGTTGGGCGGCACTCTTCCATGATATCGGCAAACCGAAAAGCAAGCGATGGGATAACAGCATCGGTTGGACCTTCCATAGCCATAATATCATAGGCGCCAAGATGATTCCTAACATCTTCCGCCGTATGAAACTGCCGATGGATGCAAAGATGAAGTATGTACAGAAGCTGGTGGAACTCCACATGCGTCCGATTGTGATTGCTGATGAAGAGGTAACGGATAGTGCCGTTCGCCGTCTGTTGAATGATGCAGGCGATGATATCAACGATCTGATGACCCTCTGCGAAGCAGATATAACCAGCAAGAACCAGGTTCGCAAGCAGCGTTTCCTGGATAATTTCAAGATGGTGCGTGAGAAACTGGTTGATTTGCAGGAACGTGATTACAAACGTCTGCTCCAGCCATGTATCGATGGCAATGAGATTATGGAGATGTTCCACCTTACTCCATGTCGCGAGGTTGGTACCTTGAAGCAGTATCTTAAGGATGCTGTACTGGACAATAAAGTGGCTAACGAGCGGGAACCATTGATGGAGCTTTTGATGAAGAAGGCACAGGAGATGGGACTTGTAAATGCAGAAAACTTAAACAGAGAATAATTTTTGTTAAATAACGGCTCCCTGCGAGCCGTTATTCGTTTATTATTCGTAATTTTGCACCGCTTTTTAAAACTAAAAGCATTGTTTCAGTTTCCGCCAGAGGGCGGTATATATAAAAGGTATGACATAAAATAATAAATTATAATATAAATAGGTATGAAAATTAAAAACGTTTTGTTTGTTGCAGCAGTTTGTGTTCTTGCTGCTTTGACATCATGTGGTGGAAGTAAGAAGGGTGGTTTACCAGACTTCGGCGATGATGAGTTTGCCGTGGCTACCATCGGCACTTCCAGCGCCGCATTGCAGACTACCTATCCTGCTACCATCAAGGGTATTCAGGATGTAGAGGTACGTCCTAAGGTTTCTGGCTTCATTACAAAGGTTTTTGTACATGAGGGTCAGACTGTTTCAGCAGGTCAGGCTTTATTCTCTATTGATAGCGAGACCTATCAGGCTGCTGTCCGTTCTGCTGCTGCCGCTGTAAATACAGCTAAGGCACAGGCAAATACAGCTAAGTTGACTTATCAGAATAACAAGAAGTTGTATGATAGCAAGATTATCGGTGAATATGAACTTTCTACAGCAGCTAACAGCTATGCAACAGCTAAGGCTCAGGTAGCTCAGGCAGAGGCTGCTCTGGCTTCAGCCCGCGAGCAGTTGTCTTGGTGTACCGTTACCAGCCCTTCTGCAGGTGTTGTAGGTAGCCTTCCTTTCAAGGTTGGTGCTTTGGTAAGCGCTTCTGGTCAGGCTCTGACAACTGTTTCTAACATCAGCACCATGGAGGTATTCTTCTCACTCTCAGAGTCTCAGATTCTGAACATGTCTAAGACCAATGGTAGCGTTCAGGCAGCCATCGCAGCGTTCCCAGCTGTTAAGCTGCAGTTGGCTGATGGTACTATCTATAATCATCCGGGTAAGGTGGTTAAGATGAGTGGTGTCATCGATGCTACTTCCGGTTCTATCTCTCTCATCGCTCACTTCGCTAACCCAGAGAAGTTGCTGAAGAGTGGTGGTGCAGGTTCTATCGTGGTTCCTAACGATCATAACAGCGCTATCGTTATCCCTCAGGAGGCTTGCTCTCAGGTTCAGGATAAGATCTTCGTTTACATCGTAACCAAGGATAACAAGGTGAAGTATTCTGAGATCAAGGTAAATCCACAGGATGATGGCAAGAACTATATCGTAACAGCAGGTCTTCATGTAGGCGATCGTATTGTTTTGAAGGGTATTACCAAGTTGACCGATGGTCAGCAGATCAAGCCTATCACTCTGGAGCGTTACAATCAGAAGATTGCTGAGGCTGCCAAGTTGGCTGAGTCTCAGGATAACGCTCATGCCTTCGCTACTGCTATGGGCGGAAAGAAGTAATATAATGTATAATTAATAATGTATAATGAATAATTAATAGACCTTGGGGCAATTATTAATTGTTAATTATTAATTCTTAATTAAAATAAGATTATGTCATTTACAAACTTTATAAAGCGCCCGGTACTTTCGACGGTGGTTTCCATCTTCTTCGTCTTGCTGGGTATTATCGGCTTGGTATCGCTGCCTATCGAGCAGTATCCGAATATCGCGCCGCCTACCATCTCGGTATCTACCACCTATCAGGGTGCTGATGCCCAGACGGTGTTGAACTCTGTCATCGCTCCTCTGGAGGAGAGTATCAACGGTGTGGAGAACATGACCTACATGACCTCTTCTGCGTCTAACTCTGCTGGTTATGCCAGCATCACTGTTTACTTCAAGCAGGGTACTGACCCAGATATGGCTGCGGTCAATGTGCAGAACCGTGTATCTCAGGCGCAGTCTCTGTTGCCTGCCGAGGTTACCAAGGTGGGTGTCACCGTAACCAAGCGTCAGAGTTCCAACGTCATGATGTTCGCTCTGACCACAGACGATGGCCGTTACGACGACCAGTTTGTTACCAACTACGCCCTGATCAACGTCATTCCTCAGTTGAAGCGTATCAATGGTGTGGGTGATGTACAGAGCCCTTCTACCCGTAACTACTCTATGCGTATCTGGTTGAAGCCGGAGAAGATGAAGGAGTTCGGACTGGTTCCTTCTGATATTTCTCAGGCTTTGGCAGAGCAGAATATCGAGGCTGCCCCTGGTAGCTTTGGTGAGAGCTCTGATATGCAGTATGAATATACCTTGCGTTACAAGGGTCGTTTGAAGACTCCATTGGAGTATGAGAACATCCTCATCAAGAGCAATACTTCCGGTCAGACACTCCGTCTGGGCGAAATTGCCAAGGTTGAGTTGGGTGGTTTGCATTATAATGTAAACCTGCTCAATGATGGTCAGCCTGCCGTGATGGGTATGGTTCAGCAGATTGCCGGATCCAACGCTACCCAGATTGCAAGCGACGTAAAGAAGACGTTGGATGAACTGGAGAAGAGTTATCCTCCTGGGTTGAAGAATGTCATCCTGATGGATGTTACCGAGTTCTTGTTCGCATCTATCGAGGAGGTAATCTTCACCTTGATCATCACCCTGGTACTGGTGTTCATCGTAGTGTATATCTTCTTGCAGGACTTCCGTTCTACGCTGATCCCTATGATTGCCGTACCTGTGGCTCTGGTCGGTACGTTCCTCTTCCTCTGGATCTTCGGATTCTCCATCAACCTGCTTACGCTGTCCGCCCTGCTGCTGGCGATTGCGATTGTGGTCGATGATGCCATCGTGGTGGTCGAGGCGGTTCACGCCAAGCTCGACCAGGGTTACAAGAGTGCCCTTACTGCAGCTATCGATGCGATGAACGAAATTTCCAGCGCTATCATCTCTATTACATTGGTGATGTCTGCCGTGTTCGTTCCTGTATCATTCATCGGTGGTACTTCCGGTTACTTCTACCGTGAGTTCGGTGTAACCATGGCTGTATCTATCGTTATTTCGGCTATCAATGCTTTGACGCTGTCTCCTGCACTCTGTGCCGTGTTGCTGAAGCCACACGAAGAGGGTCACGAGAAGAAGATGTCTTTCATCGACCGATTCCACGCTGGATTCAACTATCAGTTTGAGAAGATTACCAATAAGTATAAGGGTGGTGTCAAGTGGGTTATCAATCATGGCATCATCGCTGGTAGCCTCGTGGCTGTCAGTATCGTAGGTCTGGTTGCCCTGATGGGTACTACCAAGACGGGTCTGGTGCCTGATGAGGATACCGGTACTATCTTCGCTTGTATCTCTACAGCTCCTGGTACATCTCAGGAACGCACTGCCGAGGTGGTTAAGCAGGTAGATAAGATGCTGGCTAACAACCCTGCCATCGCAACCCGTACCGCCATCATGGGTTATAGCTTTATCGGCGATGCCGGTTCTAACCAGGGTACCATCATCGTGAAGCTGAAGCCATTCGAGGAACGTCCGGGTGGATTCTTCCACCGTATCAAGGAGGCTTGTACCGGTGGCGGTATTGAGGCATTGTTTGTCAACCCAATGGAATACACTTCTGTGTTGGGTATGATTTACAAGCAGACTGCTGCCATCAAGGATGCACAGGTTCTTGCCTTCGCTCCACCTATGATTTCCGGTTTCTCTGTACAGAATGGTATCACCATGACCATGCAGGATAAGACCGGTGGTGACTTGAACAAGTTCTATGATAACGTGAAGAAGTTCCTGGCTGAGTTGAACAAGCGTCCTGAAATTCAGACCGCCCAGACTCAGTACAACCCTAACTATCCACAGTATATGGTAGATGTAGATGTTGCCAAGACCAAGCAGGCTGGTATCTCTCCATCTTCAGTATTGTCTGTCATGCAGGGTTATCTCGGTGGTCTCTACGCATCTAACTTCAATGCCTACGGTAAGCTCTACCGTGTCATGATTCAGGCTGGTCCTGAGAGTCGTATGCGTCCAGACGATCTGAGCAAGATTTATGTACGTTGTGCTGATGGCACCATGTCTCCTGTAAGCGAGTTCGTGAACTTGAAGAAGGTTTATGGTCCAGCAAACATTACCCGATTCAACCTGTTTACCTCTATGGATGTATCTGTAACTCCTAACAGCGGTTACTCTACCGGTGACGGTATGAAGGCGATTGCTGAGGTTGCCAAGGAGACATTGCCAGAGGGATATAGCTATGAGTACTCTGGTTTGACCCGTTCTGAGGCTGAATCCAGTAACTCTACAGGTTTGATCTTCGCACTCTGTATCGTATTCGTTTACCTCATCTTGAGTGCCCAGTACGAGAGTTACATCTTGCCATTGTCTGTAGTATTGTCTATCCCATTCGGTTTGGCAGGTTCGTTCATCTTCACCAACCTCTTCGGTCACTCTAACGATATCTACATGCAGATTTCGTTGATTATGTTGATCGGTCTGTTGGCTAAGAACGCCATCCTTATCGTACAGTTCGCCCTCGAGCGTCGTCGTACGGGTATGGCTATCAAGTACTCAGCTATCCTGGGTGCCGGTGCCCGTCTCCGTCCTATCCTGATGACCTCTCTGGCGATGGTTATCGGTCTGTTGCCTCTGATGTTCGCATCTGGTGTAGGTAAGAATGGTAACCAGACCCTGGGTGCTGCCGCCGTAGGTGGTATGTTGATTGGTACTCTCTGTCAGATCTTCGTGGTTCCTGCTCTCTTCGCAGTCTTCCAGTGGTTGCAGGAGAAGTTGACCCCAATGAAGTTCGAGGATGAGTTGAACGAGGAGGTAGCTGCCGAGTTGGAGCAGTATGCCAACGCAGCTCACCAGAAGAAGGGTATCGAGAAGAAGTAATAACGCAATGTAACTTCAAAGGAAACAATGAAAAAGAATTTAAATATCATCATATTGGGTCTCGCAGCGCTCTCCCTGAGCAGCTGCAAGACTCTCTACGGAAAATATGAGCGTCCGGATGTGAAGACCAGCGGTATCGTTCGCGATGTAGCTTCTGATACAGATACTTTGGCTGTAAAGGATACTACTACCTTCGCCAATATCCCTTGGCGCAGTGTCTTTACCGACCCTCAGCTTCAGTCGCTCATCGAGAAGGGATTGAACAACAATGTCAACCTCCTCAATGCGGCTTTGAACGTGAAGATAGCAGAAGAGCAGCTGAAGTGTGCTAAGTTGGCATTCCTGCCTGCCTTGTCTTTCACTCCTCAGGGAACCATCGCTTCCTGGGATGGTCAGGCTGCCACCAAGACTTACACGATGCCTGTTACAGCCAGCTGGATGGTAGACCTCTTCGGCAATCTGCTATCTCAGAAGCGCAGTGCCCAGATGGCGCTGCTCCAGTTGCAGGATTATCAGGTATCTGTCAAGACCAACCTCATCGCCAACATCGCCAACATGTATTATACTCTGTTGATGCTCGACAAGCAGGTGGAGTTGGTTAACAATATGGAAGGATTGACTAAGGATACTTGGGAGACTATGCAGAAGATGCACGATCTCAGATTGGGTTACCGTACACCAGCCATCCAGTCAGCTGAGTCTAACTACTATTCTGTGTTGACCCAGAAGACCGATCTGTTGCGCCAGATTCGTGAGACAGAGAACTCTCTGAGTCTGCTCATCGGCGATCAGGCACATAGCATCGCCCGTGGCAAGTTGGATAACCAGAGTCTTCCATCTAATTTCTCAACCGGTGTAGGCATCCAGTTGCTCAACAACCGTGCTGATGTCCACGCAGCCGAGATGAATCTTGCCCAGTGCTTCTATGGTGTAGAGACCGCCCGCAGCAAGTTCTATCCATCTATCACTATTTCCGGTACAGGTGCCTTCACCAATTCAGCTGGTATGGGCATCGTGAACCCTGGTAAGTGGTTGCTCTCAGCTGTAGGTTCTCTTACCCAGCCAATTTTCCAGAACGGCCGTATCATTGCCGGTTTGAAGGTGGCTAAAATGCAGTATGAGCAGGCTTACAACACCTGGCAGAATACCGTGCTGAAGGCTGGTAGCGAGGTGAGCAATGCGCTTGTTCTCTACAACTACTCTGATGAGAAGAGCAAGATAGAGCAGAAGCGAATAGAAGTACTAGAAAAGAATGTAGAATCTACCAAGGAATTGATGGGTATTGCAGGCAGCTCTTACCTTGAAATCATCCAGGCACAGTCTTCACTCCTCAACGTACAGCTTTCTAAGGTAGCTGATGACTTCAACAAGATGCAGGCAGTAGTAAATCTCTACTATGCATTGGGTGGAGGAGCTAAGTAGTTTATAGTTAATAATTAATAGTTTATAGTTATGGCTAGTATAATAAGTCCAAAGGCAGAGGTTTCTCCAAAGGCTAAGATTGGAGACAACTGCAAGATATATCCATTCGTCTATATCGAGGACGATGTGGTCATCGGCGACAACTGTACCATCTATCCCTTTGCGAGTATCATGAACGGTACTCGCATGGGTAATAATAATAAGGTGTTCCAGGCAGCCGTTATTGCTGCCCTCCCACAGGATTTCAACTTTACCGGTGAGGAGAGTGAGGTAGTGATTGGCGACAACAATACCATCCGTGAGAACGTGGTTATCAACCGTGGTACTCACAAGGGTGGCAAGACCGTTCTGGGCAACAACAACTTCTTGATGGAAGGTGCCCATATCTCTCACGATACTGTAATCGGCAACGGTTGCGTATTCGGTTATGGTACAAAGATTGCGGGCGACTGCGTGATTGGTAACGGTGTCATCTACTCAACATCTGTAGTAGAGAACGCCAAGACTAGAGTAGGCGACCTGGCGATGATTCAGGCAGGTACTACCTTCTCTAAGGATATTCCTCCTTATATCATTGCCGGTGGAAAGCCTGTGAAGTATGCAGGTCCTAACACCATCATCATGGTAGCAGCCGAGCTTACCGAGAAGGTTCGCAAGCATATTGCTAATGCCTACCGATTGGTATTCCATGGCCAGACATCCCTCTTCGATGCCATTAACCAGATCAAGGATCAGGTGCCAGATGGACCGGAGATTCAGAACATCATCCAGTTCCTGGAGAGTTCAGAGAAGGGTGTCATCACCAAGTTGTAAGATTTGTTAGGGATTAGCAAGTCCCATAAAAGCAAATAGATTAAATTAAGTAAAAGTTCAAGTCATACCTATTTGAATTTTACTCTGTATAGGAAGGGCTGGCCGTGAGGTCGGCCCTTTTTCTCGTTTCTGTTATTCTTATTTTTCCGAATAAATGTAAATAAATGCAATTTTATTTTGTTATCTCTTCGTTTATATGTACCTTTGCAGACAATTTGGGTAATTACGCTCTTTTCAGTCAGAAATAAATAGAATTGATAATGAGAAAGAAACAATATAAACCTCGCAATCATCGTGGATTGCAGGTTGTTACTTTATGCATCAGCACCGCTATGGTGCTTGTTTTGTTGGGTTTGGTCATCTTCTCTGTCCTCATGGGGCGGAACCTCTCGTCGTATGTGAAGGAGAACCTGGTGGTACAGGTGATGCTGGAGCAGGATATGACCAATCCGGAAGGTTTGCAGATGTGTAAACGCTTGAATGCCCGTCCTTACGTAAAGGATTTGACTTATATTACGAAAGAACAGGCGTTGAAGGAAGCTACCAAGGAATTGGGTACCAATCCTAGTGAGTTTGCCGGTGTAAACCCATTCCAGCCTTCTATTGAAATTACGACTCAGGCAGATTATGCCAATAATGATTCCCTGACATGGATTGCCAAGGAATTGAAGGCTTATCCGCGTGTAACTGAGGTCAGTTATCAGCATGATTTGATAGAGCAGGTCAACAATACGCTCGCTAAGATTAGTATTGGTTTGTTGATTGTGGCAGTCTTGCTTACTTTCATATCCTTCTCGCTTATCAACAATACGGTACGCTTAGGTATTTATGCCCGTCGATTCTCTATTCATACGATGAAACTGGTAGGAGCTTCATGGGGCTTTATCCGTAAGCCATTCCTGAAAAAAGCGATGGTGATAGGCGTGGTGGCAGCTTTGCTGGCAGATGGATTCCTGGGTGGCTGTCTTTATGCCTGGTCGTTGCATGAGCCTGAGTTGCTCAACGTGTTGGGTTGGCAGGAACTGGCTATTACCGGCGGATCGGTGTTCCTCTTCGGTATCATCATCACGGCTTTGTGCGCAAGCATCTCTGTAAATAAGTTCCTGAAGATGAAGGCAGGCGACCTGTATAAAATATAAGGGAAGAGTGAAGAACGAAGAGTGAAGAATTCTCTTGCTTTATTAAACATTGAACATTACACATTAAACATTAAAATAATGGATAAGAAGAATTTAGCATTTGACAAGATGAACTTCATCTTGTTGGCAATTGGCATGGCAATTGTCATTATCGGTTTCCTCTTGATGAGCGGAGCTGGCTCTAATGAGCATACTTTCGATACTGATATCTTCAGTACTCGTCGTATCGTTGTGGCACCAACCGTTACATTGATTGGTTTCCTCTCTATCATCTATGCTGTAATACGCAAGCCGAAAGACAATTAATAATTTATAATTTATAATTAATATACATATTATTATTAGATGGATTTTATTCAGACAATCATTATCGCTATTGTAGAGGGATTGACCGAGTTCTTGCCTGTGTCAAGTACAGGTCACATGATTATCACCGAAAACTTGTTGGGCGTAGATATTCAGGATCAGTTTGTTAACGCTTTTACTGTCATCATTCAGTTTGGTGCTATTCTCTCTGTTATCTGTTTGTATTGGAAGAGATTTTTCTATCCGGATTCAGTGAAAACAGGCGAGAAGACCTATTGGAAGGCAATGTTCGATTTCTATGCACGGTTAGTAGTGGGTACTGTACCTGCGGTGGTGTTGGGTCTTGCCTTTAATGATTTTATTGAGTCTAACCTTGGCAATGTGCAGTTGGTAGGTTGGATGCTTGTCATTGGTGGTGTCTTCATGCTCTTCTGCGATAAGATATTCAATAAAGGTAGTGAGCAGACTAAGTTTACTTACAAGCGCGCCTTGACCATCGGTTTTATCCAGTGTATTGCGATGATTCCTGGTGTGTCTCGTTCTATGTCAACCATCGTGGGTGGTATGTCTCAGCGTCTTACTCGTAAGGCTGCTGCAGAGTTCTCATTCTTCTTGGCGGTTCCAACTATGTTTGGTGCCACTTGTCTGGAGGTTTATAAGCTCATCAGCCATGGTGGCGGTTCGTTGCTCACCCAGGGTAATAATCTGGTAACATTGATTTTAGGTTCAGTGGTAGCATTCGTCGTTGCCATCCTCGCCATCAAGTTTTTCATCAATTATGTCACCAAGTACGGTTTCGCAGCCTTCGGCTGGTATCGTATCGTTGTAGGACTCATCATCATCATCTGCGGCCTTTGTGGTGTAGACATGCAGATGGTGGATTAAATATTTCATAATGGATTTCAGAAAAGGAGAAATTATTGCCATCGACAAGCCTTATCGCATGTCGAGTTTCGGAGCCTTGGCGCATGTTCGCTATCTGCTCAGCAAGAAGCTCGGCTTTAAGGTGAAGATAGGACATGCCGGTACGCTCGATCCCCTTGCCACTGGCGTGTTGGTGCTCTGTACAGGAAAATGTACCAAGCAGATAGAAGAGTTGCAGGCGCATACCAAGGAGTATACGGCAACTCTACAGCTGGGTGCTACTACGGCTAGCTATGATAAGGAGCACAGTGTGAATCATACTTTCCCTACCAAGCACATCACCCGTGAACTGGTAGAGGAAACACTCAAGCAGTTTGTGGGCGAAATCCAGCAGGTTCCACCTACCTACAGTGCCGTGAAGGTGAATGGTGACCGCTCTTATGCCCTTCGTCGTGCGGGAGAAGACGTGCAGTTGAAGCCAAAGACCGTACGTGTGGACGAGATTGAACTCACCGACTACAACGACGAGGAGAAGACGGCAAGCATTCGTGTAGTTTGCGGTAAGGGAACCTACATCCGTTCTCTGGCACGTGACATCGGTCGTGCTCTGGATAGTGGAGCATTCCTTACAGCCCTTCGCCGTACCAAGGCTGGAAGTTTTGCGGTTGAGAACTGTATCGACTTCGATCATTTCCAGGAATGGTTGGATGCTCAGACATTGGAAGACAGCACCCAGGCCGCAAAGTAAGTGTTGTCTTTTGAGAATAATAAAATAGAAATTAGTAATCATTTAGAAAGGAGAAAAATATATAACATGAAACTATCACAATTCAATTTCAAGTTGCCAAAAGAGCAGGTGGCACTTTATCCACATAAAGCAAGACGTGTGGTAAAGACAGCAAGTGGAGAACGTGTATTCGAGGTGACTCGCCGTGACGAGTCTCGTCTCATGGTGCTCCATAAGAAGTCTGAAACCATTGAGATGTATAAGAAGGATGAGGAAGGCAAGGATATGGTGGATGCCGACGGCAATCCTGTATACTTGCAGTTCAAGGATATTGTCAACTACTTTACCGAGGGTGATACCTTTGTATTCAATGACACCAAGGTTTTCCCAGCCCGTCTTTATGGTACCAAGGAGAAGACTGATGCCAAGATTGAAGTGTTCCTGCTCCGTGAATTGAATCCGGAGATGCGTCTTTGGGATGTACTCGTAGAGCCTGCCCGCAAGATTCGTATTGGCAACAAGTTGTTCTTTGACGATGTGAACGAGATGGTAGCTGAGGTTATCGATAATACCACCAGCCGTGGTCGTACCCTTCGTTTCCTCTATGATGAAGAAGGTAAGCATGATGTCTTCAAGAAGTCTCTCTTTGCATTGGGTGTGGCTCCATTGCCTCGTTATGTGATTGATAACCGTGAGGTGCATCACGCTACAGAGGATGATATGGACGACTTCCAGTGCGTGTTTGCTGAAAAGGAAGGTGCTGTAACTGCTCCTGCTACTGGTCTCCACTTCTCCAGAGAGTTGATGAAGCGTATGGAGATTGATGGCATTAACAAGGCTTTCATTACTTTGCATTGCGGACTTGGCAACTTCCACGAGATTGAGGTGGAGGATCTTACCAAGCACAAGATGGATTCAGAGCAGATGATTATCACCAAGGATGCATGTGAATTGGTGAATAACACCAAGTTGTCTGGTCATCATGTCTGTGCCATTGGAACAAGTGTGCTCAAGGCTACAGAGACAGCTGTGGGTACAGATGGTATGATGAAGGCATTTGATGGCTGGACCAACAAGTTTATCTTCCCTCCATACGATTTCGGATTGGCAGACTCTATGGTAGCCAATTTCTATCAGCCTGAGTCTACACTCCTGATGAATACGGCAGCCTTTGGCGGTTACGACATGGTTATGGAGTGCTATAAGAAGGCTGTGAAGAATGGTTATATGTTCGGTTGTTACGGCGATTCATTGTTGATACTTCCTGATTAATTGCGAAACAAACGCTTTTTGTGTATAATTAAGTCGTTGATATACAGGTCTTAGACTGAGTTATCCACAGTTTTCGCAAAAGTGTGAATAAGTATGTATAAAGTATATTTAGGTCTCGGAACGAATTTGGGCAATAGAAAGCGCAATATTCGTGAGGCAATAGATAAAATAGGAGAGCAGATTGGCGTGGTTAAGCGCCAGTCTGCTCTTTACGAAACAGAGCCTTGGGGCTATTCGTCGCCTAATCATTACATCAATTCCTGTGTGTTGGTGCTGACCGAGATGGCTCCTCGCCAGGTATTGGAAGCCACTCAGAAGATAGAGCGAGAGATGGGGCGTACGATGAAGTCGGTGGATGGAGAGTATTTCGACCGTATCATCGACATCGACATCCTGCTCATTGATGATTTGAAAATCGATGAGCCTGATTTCAAGGTTCCTCATCCGTTGATGGAGGAGCGTGATTTCGTGATGAAACCGCTGAAGGAGATACTAAAATAGAGATTTTAAAAAAGAAATTATGCAGTTGTTCGAAAGTTATGAGTTCATTTCCAGGGCGGTTGTGGCATTGGTCCTACTAGCCTTTTTGATATTTTATATAATTAGCTTGCGCTTAACAGTGAAGAGACAGGTTCGTATCATCAAGTCTCTGCGTCAGCAATTGCAGAATCTTTTAGATCCTTCGGCTTCGGTTGAAGCCGTTCGTACAGATCATCTCTTTTCCGAAGTACAGGGTAAGAATTTGGGCGATGAGGCACTTGAGGCATTGAGTACGGAGCAGGAATTATTTGTCAAGGCAACATTATATATGAAGGAGAAAACTCCTTTTACCAATCCTGATTTTCGTATAGATGATTTGGCAAAGGCTTTGTGTTCTAATCGTACTACCTTGGCAAATTGCATCAGGAAATATACTTTCGGTGATATGACCTTATTGCAGTTTATCAATCGTTATCGTCTGAATTATGCCGTTCAGTTATTGTCTTCTCCAGATAATAAGCTAAACATTTCTCAGATTGCAGAAGCTGCGGGCTTTCGTTCTCGCAGCGTCTTCAATCGGCAGTTTTTCTTGCGGTTTCATTGTTCACCTTCTGAATTTCGAGAGAATCCTCTTAGCCAGGCAGAGGGTGAGATGCCTTCTGACTTGGCAAATACACTTGAAAAATAGGCCAGTGAAGAGAATCCTGAATTGTAAGCTACGTCAATGAGCTTTTGTTGGGGATCATTTGCCATGATTCTCTTGGCTTCTTCTATTCGCAGGCTCGAAATCCAGGAACTGAAACTCATGCCATATTCTTCCTTGATAAAGGTTGATAGATATGTTTTGTTGGTGTATAGTCGGGTTGCCAGTTCTTCTATGGTGAATTGTTCTTGCGTATAAGCCTTTCCTTTCAACCACAATGCCAATCTTGGGCGCAATATATTCCTGAAATCTTCTTTCCTTTTGTTTTTATGGCTGTTGCCGGCAGCTATGGCGTTTTCTTCCTTTTTTGTATCAAGAGCACTTGGACACTTGGTTTCATCTGTATGGATGCCCCGCTCGCTAGCCAATTGTAGGTTTCCGTATTCTCTGGCATGGTTTATAAAGTTGATGGTGATATAGAGATTCACTGCTACAATATAAAACTGCAAGAGCCAGTTGAGGATTGCTCCTGATGTGGTGGAAATAACTGCAAAGGCAAAAAGGATATAGAGCAGCCAATGAGTGATGTTCAGCCATTTCAGGAAATGGCTTTGGCCGCTGGAGAAATAGTTGGCCAGTTCTATTTTGTACTGAAGATAGGTTCTATGGAAATAGAACACATGTTGGAGGCATAGTTCCACAAAGCCTAACAGGGCGATGCTCTCCAGTATGGATCTGTACTCTTGTAATGCGTCGAGCATAGCAAAAAGGGCAATGCAAGATATTGCGCCAAACTTGATTGCTGTGATTTTGCAGCGTCGCTTGGAAATATATTGATGGTTTATCAGATTACTGAAGGAAAAGGAGAAGCAGATGCCGACGAGATAGAATTGGATGGTATCTAAACTCACCTCCCAATCGTATGTGTATGTCCACACTCCGTTGAAGCTGGCAAGCCAGATCCACATATTTATACTCATTATGAACATGCCTGTAGCCAGTAATCTCTTAGACTTTCGATAGGGCGCATAGATGCTGGTTTGGGGTGTGTTGAAGAATATAAGGACAAATCCCAGCATGCAATAAATGATGCTGGTCATCATTGCTAAATACGAAAAGTTTTCTTCTAAGAACTCATTCATAATCTTTTTCTTTCAAGTAAATTCTATATATTTAGTTGACTGATAACTACTGATAGGCGCAATGAAAAAATGTTTTGTTTGTGTCTCCTACAGTTATACTGCTGCAAAGTTACAAATTATTTTCCTAAAAATGAAATTTTTATGTTCTAAAAATGCAATTCTTTGATATTTAGTTGGTTCTACGCACAAATTCCCCCCCCCATTATGTTCTTTTTTCTCTTTTCTATCATCTTTTCCTTGTCTTTTTTTTCTTTTTTCTAAAATTGCAAATCGTTTTTTGCTGTTTTTGAAAACGCATTTTGCCCGTCCGTTTTAATTTTGCAGTTGAAATGAATACATTATAAGAAATATTAATTTAAGATAACAATAGAAATAGTAATCTAAGATAATAATAAATGAAAGTTAGTAGATTTATATCAGTTGCTATATTGGTGTGTTTTTGCATCCTATCTATGCAAGCCCACCAAGCCGAGCAAACCAAACAGGTTCAGCAGACTTGTCAGGCTAAGCAGGTTGGCTTGAAGACCAATATGCTTTATTGGGCTACTGCTACCCCTAACTTGGGATTAGAGATGGCTGTAGGCAAAAAGCATACAGCTCAGGTTTTCTTCGGCTTGAATCCTTGGAAGCAAAGTGGCGGCGACCATTCCAGTCTTCGTCATTGGATGGTGATGCCTGAGTATCGCTACTGGTTCAATCAGAACTTCGATGGTTGGTTCCTCGGTGCTCATGCTTTAGGAGGACAGTATAATGTAGGTGGCGTGAAGTTTCCTTTCGGGTTATTGAAAGGACTGCGCAACCATCGCTATGAAGGTTGGTATGCCGGAGGTGGCATCACCGCTGGAAAGCAATGGAATCTTTCTAAGCACTGGAATCTGGAGGCTTCTATCGGATTGGGCTATATCCATACCAAATACGATAAATTCGAATGTGGTACCTGTGGTGAAAAACTCAAATCTGCCCATAAAAATTATGTGGGACCCACCAAGGTGGCTCTTTCCCTGATTTATCTGATTCCAGGCAAGACAGAAGAAAAGTGTGAAATCGCTGCGCCTCTGATTATCGAGACTATTCAGCAGCCTAAGCAGAATGTACTGAAGCCGGTGCTCCAGTTGCAGGCTGTTATTGCTAAAGCTCCTAAGATTCGTCATCTGGATAAGCGAGCTTATATCGATTTCCCAGTGAACAAGATAGAATTGCGTGCTGATTATCGCCGTAATCCGGCACAGTTGGATAGCATCATCACCACCATCAATGCCTTGAAGGCGGATAAAAACCTGCAGGTGATGGGCATCAATATCCATGGTTTTGCTTCGCCGGAAGGTTCGTATAAGCATAATGAGTATCTGGCAAAGAATCGTGCCATCACCCTGACAGAGTATGTTCGCAAGATGGTGGATTTGCCTGACAGCATCTTCATCGTATCCTCTACAGCCGAAGACTGGGATGGACTGTGTGAATATATCAAATCAAGCAACTTGGAGAAAAAGGAGCAGCTTCTTGCGATAGCCCAGGATGAAAAGCTGGCTCCAGATGCTCGTGATGCGAAGCTGAAGCAGCAATATCCTACACAGTATCGCACCCTGCTCACCCTCTACTATCCAGCTCTTCGCCATAGCGACTACCACATTACTTATAAGATTAAGCCATTTGATGTGGAGGAGGCAAAGGAGATTATGAAGACCAAGCCTCAGCAGTTGTCGCTCAACGAGTTGTTTATGGTGGCGCAGACCTACGAGGTAGGTTCCAAGGAGTTCAACAAGGTAATGGAGTTGGCGGTTCGCATGTATCCAACGGATGAAACCGCCAACCTGAATGCTGCCATTATCCGTCTGAACAACGGAGATGCCGATGCAGCCAAGCCGTATCTTGATAGAGCAGGCGATTCAAAGGAAGCCGATGCCGCAAGAAAGGCGTATGAAATGATGAAGATTCAATAGAACGGAGCTGTAGTGATAATTAAAAATAGATGTAAAAGATAAACGATTATTACGATTAAGTAATCAATATAGATTAATAGGTAAAGATAATTATAAGTAAAATTAAAACTATAGGATTATGAAGAAATTTACGATGTTTTCATCAGTGCTGGCTTCTGCACTGATGCTGGTGGTTGCATCCTGCTCTAGCAGTGATGACACTGGAGGTGATGCACAAACCGGTAATGGTACAACTTCTTACCTTGCTGTGAATTTAAAGACTGTTGGCAATGCTCCAACAGGTAATGCTCGTCAAACCCGCTCCTATCCGGATTCCCAAAATGGGACGTATGAAGATGGCGTAGGAGTGGAAAGTACTATAAAGTGTGTACGTTTCTACTTCTTCAATGCCGATGGTACACCTTACATTCTCAATAATGTGAATGGTAAGGGGAATTATATTGATAGAGAAGTCAATGTTAATCCGGGAGACCAGTCTCAAACGGTAGAGGGCATTACTGAAACCATTTTGGTGTTGAATGGTGAGAACCATGTGGCTCCAGCCTCTATGTTGACAGTTATCAATCCAGACATCAATCCAGGATTATTAAAAGATGGTGCACCTTTGCGTTGGTCTGTCATGCGCAAGGAATTGAAAGGTACCAAGTTTTATGATAATGATCATTTCATGATGAGCAACTCTACTTACGAGGAAGCAGGAAATGACCTTTGTACAACTCAGTTGACTGGAAAGACCTATGCTTCTTCAGATGATGCACAGAGTCACCCTGTCAATGTATATGTAGAGCGTGTCAATGCCAAGGTGAATGCTGATGTTGTCGGCAACTTTGAAAAAGAAACAGCTGATGTTGTTCTTGACGGCGTCAGCATGAAGGACAAACAGAAAACTAAGGTAGGTGAGCTTACTCTGCCAAAAGAAGATGGTACTTCCGATAAAAAGGAAATCTTTGCTTACATTGTAGGCTGGGGATTGGCAAGTGAAAATGGAAAGGCAGAGTTGTTTAAGCAGATTGATACTCAGAAATTTACAGATGAAATTCTTGGTATCTATCCATGGTCAAGTGCTGATTATCATCGTAGTTTCTGGTCACTCAGTGTTCCTTTTACTGGAACAGGTGCTGATAAAAATGAACCTGTAAATTATAATTTCTCTGAGTATACACATAAATTGGGTGAGGCTGTCTATACATTGCCTAATACACCTACGGAAGCTATAGATGAAGCTCATATTTATGATAATACTTTGACGAAATTCGTGGTTGCTGCTCGTCTGGCATACAAGGATGCTGATAATAGTTTGAAGCCTGCCGAGATTTGTGAATATAAGGGACAGGAATTCTTGGGAATAGATAATTTGAAGAATGTCTTTTTAAATGAGATTTCGCGTTACTATAAGAAGGTCCCTGTTGCTGCTGGTGAGCCAGATAAATATGTAAATCTGGATGCTTCTGATATTACCTTTACAACAGATGCTCCATCAGGTACTCAAGCTAAGGATTACGAAGTCTTTGCTACGTTGGCAAAACCAGACATTACCTTGTACGAACAGAAAGGTGGTGTATGGAATGAGGTAACTGACAAGAGCGTTGTGTACAACATGTTGCAGGGAACCCCTGCAGAGGTGAGAAAAGGTGGTATGGCATACTATTATACAACTATCAAGCACCTTGGCAAAAAAGGTAAGTTGGGAGAATATGGTATTGTTCGTAACCACTCTTATCAAATATCTCTCAATTCTATCAAGGGATTTGGTACTCCTGTTTATGACCCTAATAAGATTATCGTTCCAACAGTACCAAGTGATGATAAGACCTATCTTGCTGCAAAGATCAATGTCCTCTCTTGGCGTGTAGTACCATCTCAGGTAGATTTGGACAAGACAGAAAAGAAATTATAAGATTTATATAAATGAAGAAGATTATAAATGATATCAAAGAGAAGGGAAGGCTGATGATGCTCTCTTGCTGCACCATCCTCGGTTTGCTGCTCAACTCTTGTAACTATTGGCATGATAGCTACGAGGGATGTGAGGAACTGCTGAAGACTCATCTGAAGGTGCAGTTCATCTACGATATGAACATGAAGTTTGCCGACGCTTTCCCTCATGAGGTGAAGAACGTCACACTTTATGCCTTCGACCAGCAGGGAAAACTGGCTTATACCAAGGCCGAGGCTGCCGAGAAGATTATCGCCGAAGAGGGGATGAACATCGACGACCTGACTCCTGGTGTCTATGATCTTCTCGTTTGGGCACAGGGCGAAGAGCGTTATGCTGACTCCTATACTTTTGGGCAGGCAAGCATAGGCTCTTCAGCCTGTGATGTGCTCAAGGCTACGGTGAACCGTGCCGATAAGGGAATCGTCGACCATGATTTGACTCCGCTCTTCCATGGACAGTTGGCTAAAGCCAATCTCACTAAGATGGAGAAGGGGGGAACGAGAACCGTCAAGGTTTCGCTTACCAAGAACACCAATCATTTCAAGGTGGTTTTGCAAAACCTGTCGGGAGTGAATCTCAGTGCCGATGACTTCATCTTCCAGATTACCGATAACAATGGTAAGATGGATTACGACAACAGTCTGATGGAGGATGAAATGCTTACCTACAACGCCTGGTCTGCTTACTCCGCTTCTGCCGGTGTCAGTTCAGGTAGCAGCGAGCAGACATCAGTGGCATGCGCCATCGCCGAGTTGTCAACCAACCGAATGGTGAAAGGTCATGATATGCGTCTGCGTGTATGGAACAAGTCAACAGGAGCAAGCATCATCAATATTCCATTGATAGATTATGCCCTGATGGTAAAAGGTAATTATAACAAGAGTATGAGCGATCAGGAATATCTGGATAGACAGGATTCCTACGACCTTGTATTCTTCATTGACGAAAACCACAAATGGCAGGCTGCTTCAGTCATCATCAATTCATGGAGAGTGGTACTGAGCAAGACAGATATGTAATCTATAATTATTGTATTTAATCATGATGTATGAGATGAAAGGAATAAGATATGCTGGGGGACTGCTTAGGTTCTTCGTATCAATAGCGATGGCTTGGCTAGGCTGTATTGCTTTGGTCTCATGCGACCAAGGAGATACAAATGCAGGGGAAGCGGAAGCAAATATCACGCTTACCCTGTGCTTGAAAGGAGCTGATAAAAATAGTAATACAAGAATGGGGCAACCTTTTGTAAAGCCACTGGCTTCGAGAGGTGATGGAGATGCGACTGAAGATCCGGGAACGGAGATGGAAAACAGTATCGACTTTAGCAGATTCCACGTCGTTTTCTATGATGCAAATCATCGTATGGCTGGAATCCTGCAAAACATGGTGCTCATTCATGTGGGCGGTAATATCTACCGGTTAACAGGATCTTTGCCTGTGAGCAATAAGGTACTTGTGGGCAATCATTTTGAAGGAAAAATGGTGGTTTATGCCAATTTTGATATGAGTGAGGCTGACTTGCAGAAAGACTACAACGATACGGATATCGCCCATAAGGCGTTTGATTACGCAAATCTTGAGTATCTGCCCATGTGGGGCGTCAAGAAAGTTGCCTTTACACTTGCTGCCGGCAAGCGTCAGGATTTCTCGGATATCGACCTGCTGAGGGCGGTAGCCAAGGTAAAGGTGAATCTGAGTAACGATATGAAGAAAAATGGATGGCGCATACATAGTATGAATCTCTTCAACTATAATAATAAGGGCTATTGTATGCCTGGTAAATATGCAGAATGCGAACAGACCGCATCACTTACCCATAAGGAGTTTTCGCACTTCTATGATACAAAGCAAAGCGGTGGCATCACCCTGACAGATAATGTGCCCATCTATCTGCCTGAATATCAGAATACGGGCAGAAATGAGGCGGATAAATGCGTCATCAAGGTGAAACTGGCTAGAAACGGATCTGTAGAACAGGATGCTTCCGGAAATGAAAAGGAATACACCTTGCGCTTTATCGATTATACAGATAGTGGAACGGAAGGTACAACCATCAATGATATCGTGCGCGACCATTATTATATCTTCGAGGTGTATAAGGGCAGCAATGGTCAGAATCTCGTGAAGTTGACGGTGAGGAAATGGAAAGTACGTAATCACGAAGATATCGTGATGTAACTTCTATGAATAATAAATAAAGTATTAATAAGAAATTATAAATCAAGCAATTGATTGTCGGCTTTTCAAAACATGGCAAAGATATACTATTATATATGTATTTGGGCAGTATGCTTGCTGGCGGCTTGTTCTGCCGGTGATGAAGCAACTTCCTTTCCCGGTCAGGCTGATGCCGAGAACCGGGTAGGGGTGATGTTGCAGCTGTCTGCCTTATCTTCCCAGACTTCACAGCCTTCCCGGTCTTCTCTGACTAGGGCGGCTTGGGAGACGGATACCGAAGCTTTGCCTGGAGAAATGATGAAAAGCTGGTTTGTGGTGGTGGTACAGAATGGACAGATAGAGAAGATTATCACTTCCGATTTGAAATCTGATGTTACTGAGGTGGAGAAAGACCAGGTGTTTGTAAAGCTGAATACTGGCGAGACAACCTTCTATTCTTTTGCCAATATCAAGCCTGAAGATATCGGGTTGGATGCCAGCAAATCTGTTGGGCATCTGCTGCCAACTGATTTTGATGATAAGACTTATCAGATGGATGGCAACAGTCACCTCTTCCATCTGTCGATGACACCTGAATTTCAGAACGGTTATCCGATGAGTAATAAGCAGACAGTGGATGTGGTTGATAATCAGCAAGTCATCAATCTGGAGGTTATCCGTATGATGGCTAAGGTACAGCTTTCTATTACCAATGCCACCGATCATGCCATTAATCTGAAGACCATCACCCTTTCGGATGTTACCCAGAATGGTAATCAGAATATCAAGCTTTTGCCAAATGTGGATTCGGCAAATGAATTGAAGGGTGTGAATTTACCTGATGGTGTGGCAAAGGGAACCCTCACGCTGACGGCTGCCGAAAACAATGGTATGACCATAGAGGCTAGAGCTACGCAAACGGCTTGTTTCTATATGAACGAGAGTTTGGTAGATAAGGGAGCAGATGGTGGCAACCGGTATTTTATCCTTTCGCTTACTACGGTAGATGCGACTACGGGCACTACCAGTAACCATCGTTATGCCATGCTATCATGGAATGAAATCCGGCGCAATGATTATCTGAAGATTCCTATCAAGCTGGAGGATTATCAGATTAGATGGAAGGTGGAGGCATTCTCGCCAATCGGGGTGTTGCCGAAGGTAACGGATGATGGCGAAAACCTTTCGCTTGACTTCGGTTATTATGGAGAGTTTCATATCAAGCCCGAGGTCATCAAGTTGAGCCGTACTGGTTCTCAGACCCTGCCAGTGAGTGAATGGCAAATGGGAACGGATGCAACAGGTTCTGATGGCTGGAAGCTGCAGGAGCAGAAACCGGAGGGAGCTGATGGTGTAAACATCTTCGATGCTTCGCCTTCTTGGATACCAGTCACCTATCGTCTGGAAGGTGAGATGGGCAACCGCACGGGTTCTGCCATTTACACAATGAAGATTAAGGTGAAGGAACAGAATGGCTTGGACATGTATCCTATCATCTCCCGCAAGGTTCGCTTTACGATGAAGCAAATAAACCTGACCCGTGCAGGAAAGAATACTGAAAAAATAGTATTAAATACAAAGACTTTTAGCTATGAAAGGAATTAGTTTATTTTCAAAATACATATTGTTCATCCTGGGCATCATCTGCTTGATGCCTGGGATGGCTTATTCCGAGACCTTTAAGCATTATGAAGGTATCGCCAATAAAACCGGCGATTACGAGGTGATAGATGCCGCCTATGACTGTCTCCGACAGAAAACGCATGTGGTTCATTATTATATCGCCCTGCCTATCGGCGGTAGTAAGGAATTGTCGTTGCCATTTTCCGGCTATTCGGGCAATGGTACAAATTTGGAACCTAGAGGATATTTCAGATGGTATAATTACGATACTGATAAGGCTTCTGATCAGTTGGAGAAATATTCTGCCGACGGCAGGTTGCAGCGCATGAAGGATGATCATGAAATAGATAAAGGTTTGGTTGCCTATAAACTTCCATCCGGGCCAAATCGTAATTTGGTGGGTGTAAGATATACCCGTCCATCTGATGCTTCCTGGACCGGTGAAACCATTGCCTGCGATGTGAGCCGATACATGGACGGCTGCAATGGAACCTTCGATCATGAGCCAACCCTTTCTATCCGATACATCTTCCATATTATGCCGGCAGAAAAGATGGCGAATGATATCAAGCAGAAACTCCTGGAAACGGGAAAAAACAGGGATTATTCTTATGAAGATGGAAAGGGTGTTTCGGCAGGATTGAAGGATGCCTCTGCCTCTATGACACTCCGCCTCAACCAGAATGATGTGACCAACTATTATTTCCATCCGATGAATAATAGCTATACGCATCATGTCTTTGCAGAGGATGAGGCGCATAAGATAAAGGAGTCGGATTTCTCTTCAGAGGTTGTTCAGGCAACTAAAGTGCAATGGCGTGTCTATAATTCCGATAAAACCCAGTTTGTCTGGTGGACATATACAGGTAGTTCTTCATCCCGTTTCTTTGATTTGAGTCTGGATTTGCTGAATAATAGAGCGGCCACTAGCGCATGGCGAAATCTGGATGGTAAAAGAGTCAGCAGCAAGCAGACCTTTAAGTATGGCGACCGCATTTATGTGGTGGCGCTAGCCGCTTCCAGCAGCGGACAGATGTGTCCTATCGCCAATTTCACCTGCCAGCTGTTCAACCAGTATCCGATGACTACGGACGAACTGAAGACGGCAGGTCAGAATACCCGATTGAATTCCTATCTAGACGATCATTATCGCTCTGTCAATACCGTCTCTTTTGATAATGATAATGAAGAACAGACCCTTCTGGCTCCTACAAGCCCGGATGATAACCAAGACCGCTTGCCTTCTAAATGGAGCAGGCGAAGCTATGGCTTTGTCTATCGTGATTTGAACAGTAATAATTTTCTACATTCGCCTATCCATGGAGAATACGGACTCTATAAGTCGGCAAATATAAAGGGAAAGTCTGGAGATGGGCAAGGTGGAACTGATGGTTACCAGTGGTGGACTAAAGCCCAGCTCTACGACCGTACCTACGAAAATACGAATGGCACCCAATATGGACATTTCCTCTATATCGATGCCTCCGATGAAAGCCGACAGATTGCCGAAGCTGATTTCAAGGCTAACCTCTGTGTGGGTTCGCAGGTTATCTTCAGCGCAGCCATTGCAGATATGACCATCGCTTCGAAAGCAGAGCGTCCGCAGCTGATGTTCAAGCTCTATGGCGTGAATTACGATGGGAACAATCAGGAGACGGAGCGCAGGTTGCTCCACTCGTTCTCATCCGGTAATTTCTCAGGAAACCGTGTGGGGTCGGACGATGGTGCTAATGTTGGTAAATGGTATCAGACTTATGGAAAGATGGTACTGCAGAAGGAGAGCGGAGTGAATAATTTCACCGACTTCAAACTCGTAGTAGATAATATGTGTAAATCTACTCAAGGTGCCGACTATGCCTTCGATGATCTTCGCATCTATACCAAGGCTTCCAAGGTGGATGTTATCCAGAGCTCGCCTATCTGTCCTGATAAGAACACAGCTGAAGATTCTTCTGTTTCTACCACCATCCTCCTTAAATTGAGGGCTTTGCAGGAAACTATGGCGGCGCTTGCCGACAATACAGAAAAGAAACTCTACTTCCGCTTTGTTGATGCAGATGGTAGTCCGGTGACGAATGTAAACTATGGAACGGCAGAAAGCCCGAACAACAATTGGGGAACCACCACTATCTATAATTATGTGGATGAGAACCGAAAGGTGGATGAAAAGCCGATGTATGAGAAAATCAACGATGAATGGAACGTGGTGCTTGCCAACAGATACTTCAATCTGCAGTCGAACCAGACTTACTATGTAAGTTTCGCCTTCGAGGATGAAGCGGTGGAGGATAAGAACCAGCTCTCGTGGGGAAAGCCTTCGGATGTATGTTCTCTCTATAGCGAGAATTTCCAGATGGTGCAGCAGAAGGTGCTGGTTACCGATGCCAACGGTAGCATCACCACCACCGTCACCATTCCTTGCGATGACAATGGTAAGCCTGAATATCATATCAAGGCACAGTTGCAGACCGTTGACCAGAACAATGGCGGCAGCATCCAGCTGAATGGTGTGCGCTACAATTGGTATGTGGATGATGCCAAGACTCCGATATTGGAAAACAGCGCCGAGTTCAGTAACATTCCTCTGAGTGTGGGCGATCATACCATCCGTGTGTTTCCTACCAAAACATCTGGCACTATTACCCAGGGCGGCGTGGATTATCAGATTTGTCTCGTTGAGATGTCGTTCAAGCTTCGTGTCGTGAAGAACGGACCCCAGTTGGATCTGGGAGTTTCCGGCGTGGTATATCCTAACAATTATGTTCGCACGGTTCGCATCGGTTTGCCGCAGGTAGCCCATCTGGCTCAGCAGGAAGCCAAGAAGGGCAAGGGTGGATACTTCTGTATTCCGGTTAGCGGCAAGAATTTTGTGGCGGATAATTCCAATCGCCTCTACTTTGTTGTGGCTGGCGGAAAAGATCAGCTGGATCCTTCGCAGTATACCAACGTGATGTATCTTTCGGATACCAACGACCCTGCCTATAAGAACAGGATAGGGGAGAGCCTGACGCTGGCTACGCTTCAGGATCATTACATCGAGCGTAATACCAGCCAGCTGAAGCTGAAGTTTACGCCGCAGTCGGGGGATGCATCTTCTGCGTCAAAGAATGTGCAGTTGCGTGAGGGATACTGGTATGAAGGTGTATTGATATTCCGTGAAAATGGCCAGAAGGGAACCACGGTGCTCTGTTCGGGTGAAACCTACATCCGCTTTGCGGTGGTGCCGGAATACGCTACCTGGAATCCTACTGCCAACAGCAGGATGAGTGCGGCATGGAACAATGATGAAAACTGGCGCCGCTCTGACCATGGCGAGCTCTATAAGGGGGCTGATAAATATACGGATTACAGCAGCGGTGGATACGTGCCGATGAAGTTTACCAAGGTAACGATACCAGATTTGAGCGGTCTGTATTTTCCGTCTCTGGGCTATATCGCCTATCAGAAATCCACGGGCATCGCTACCAAACTGAGCAATGCCAAGGGCGATGCGGCTACCACGAACATCCAGTATGATATGCTTGCCCAATGGGATGCCAATACCGAAAGCCACGGGTTGAATGCCGACGGCAATCTGGAGTTTGAACCCTTCTATGGCAATACATGCGACCAGATTTACTTCAAGCCGGGAGGCGAACTGCTCAACCAGTGTTATCTGATATACAACAAGGCGTGGGTAGAGAAGAAGATGAAACCCAACACGTGGTATGCCCTCACTTCTCCTTTGCTGGATACCTATGCGGGCGACATCTATGTGCCGGCTGCATCGGGCAGACAGGAGACGGAGGCGTTCGAGCCAATCTTGTTCTCATCATCGGTAAACAATCGTGTAACCAGTCCTGTTTATCAGCGAAGCTGGGATGATGCTTCTGCCCAGGAAGTAACCTTGGGCGGCAACTATAGCGCTTACGATTATTCGGGCACCGACATCTCGTTCGATAGCCAGAGCCTCAGTGCGCTTTCAGCTCACTGGAGCCACGTATATAATAAGGTGGATAGGAAGTATCTTCCATTAGAGGGTGTAGCCATCAGGATGGGAGATAAATATACGGTGGGTACATCGGGCAGTGCATCCGGCAATGCATCGGGTTCTGAATCCGAAGTATTGCTCCGTTTGCCGAAGGCAGATACGCAATATACTTATGTATCAGCTTCGCAGCAGCAGAGTTCTCTATCCGCATCTGTGGATAAGACGGATGCCTATCGCCTGGTGGTGAATGCCGATGCCCAGGAGAATGCCTTGGGCAAGATGAACTATAAGCTGGTGCAGTTGCAGGATGGCAACAATTACTATCTGGTGGGTAATCCTTATATGGCTACGCTCAGCATGTATAAGTTTCTGAAGGCAAATCCGTCGCTACAGTCCAGCTTCTATGTTTATGAGGATGGAGCCTTGAAGCTCTATAATAAGCTGGATATGTCAACCACCACGTATGAGTCGAAGAACGATGTGAAGATTTCGCCGATGCAGTCGTTCTTTGTCCGCCTGAATGATGGACAGAGTGCATCGCAGCTTAATTTTACGTCAGCGATGACGGTAGATAGAGAAGTGTTTGGCGGAGTGAAGACGGCTTCGGATGAGGGGCAGGATCAGGTATCCTTAACCCTTACAGCTGCATCAGCTTCGGGTTATAGCAGTCGTTCGAAGGTAGTGCTTGATGCCAATGCTTCTGAGGATTACGATGAGGCTGAGGATGCCCAGTTGCTTTATGATGCCCAGCTAAAGGAAGTTCCGGTGGTTTATACGGTGGCAGGCGATGAGGCTGTGGCGCTGAACTCCTTGCCAAATATCGATTGGATGCCATTAGGAGTGGTTGGTGCTTCTTCTGATGTAGAATCTGGAGATGTAGGAAGTTCCGCCAATTCAGCTTCTGTCTTGCTGGCAATTGATGGCATCTCTCGCCTCTCTTCTCCTCTTTACCTCTATGATGCTGCCACCCGGAAGTATCAGGAGATAAAGGATGGCGAGGAAGTGAAGGTGCAGGCAAACGAGCACGGCAGATACTTCCTTACCCAGACGCGCAGTACTACAGGTATTGAAAATGCCGAGATGGGTGAGAGTGACGTGAAGATCTATTCTCCTGGCAGAGGCTTGATCGTCGTGTCCAAGGTGAGTGCTCCTCTATTAAATAAGGTGGAGGTTTATACCCTTGATGGAAGACTGGTGGCTACGAGAAAGGCTGAAGGTGCAGCATCTGTCAGCATTCCTGTAGTCTCCACGGCTTCTCCTCAGGAAGTATATATTATTAAGGTATCTATGCAGGATACCCAAGCTACAATAACCAGAAAGCTTTCTCTCCGTTGAGAGAAAGCTTTCTGGTGTTAAACTGAGAAAAAAAGAAAAATCCCATCGTTCTTGTGAGCGATGGGATTTTTAATTCTGTTAAGCAATGTGTCTGCTTTCGCTGATTACTTACGAAGACCGAGGGCCTTGATGATAGCACGATAGCGATTGATGTCGCGATCATACAAGTAATCGAGCAATGCACGACGCTTTCCTACAAGCTGTGTCAACGCACGTGTTGTAGTATAATCTTTACGGTTCTTCTTAACGTGCTCCGTCAAATGAGCAATACGGTATGAGAACAATGCTATCTGGCTCTCAGCTGAACCAGTATCAGAGTTAGACTTTCCGTACTTGCTAAAGATCTCTTCTTTTTTTGCTTTGTCTAAATACATAGCTGTGATACTTAAAATTTAATTATTATGAATGAATGTTATGCATCTTTTGGACCTTCCTCACGGTGGTTTCCGTTAAAATGCGGTGCAAAGGTACAACTTTTCAGTGAATTATGCAAATTTTTCGGGAATTTTTTGTAATTTTGCACCCAAATTCATAAAGTATTTAAGGTAAAGGAAATGCAAGACATTAGAAACATTGCAGTTATTGCACACGTTGACCATGGTAAGACTACCTTGGTTGACAAGATGATGCTCGCTGGTAAGCTGTTCCGTGACGGCCAGGATAACAGCGGCGAGGTGCTCGATTCCAACGACTTGGAGCGCGAGCGTGGTATAACCATTCTCTCAAAGAATGTGTCTATCAATTGGAAAGGTACTAAGATTAATATTCTCGATACTCCAGGACACTCTGACTTCGGTGGTGAGGTTGAGCGCGTGCTCAACATGGCAGACGGTTGCCTCCTCCTCGTCGATGCTTTCGAGGGTCCTATGCCTCAGACCCGTTTCGTGCTGCAGAAGGCTTTGCAGCTCGGACTGAAGCCTATCGTTGTCGTTAATAAGGTAGATAAGCCTAACTGTCGCCCTGAAGAGGTGTACGAGATGGTGTTCGACCTGATGTGCGACCTCGATGCTACTGAGGATCAGCTTGACTTTACTGTAGTTTACGGTTCTGCCAAGAATGGCTGGATGAGCGATGACTACAACAAGCCAACAGACAACATCGATTATCTGCTCGACAAGATTGTGGAGATTATCCCTGCTCCTAAGCAGCTGGAGGGTACTCCTCAGCTCTTGATCACATCTCTTGACTATAGCTCTTACACCGGTCGTATCGCCGTAGGTCGTGTACACCGTGGTACTTTGAAGGATGGCATGAACATCACTATCTGCCATCGTGACGGTACCCAGGAGAAGACTAAGATCAAGGAACTCCATACCTTCGAGGGTATGGGTCATAAGAAGACAGACCATGTGGATTCTGGCGACATCTGTGCCGTTGTCGGTTTGGAAAAGTTCGAGATTGGTGATACCATCTGCGACTTCGAGAACCCAGAACCACTTCCTCCAATCGCTGTTGATGAGCCTACCATGAGTATGCTCTTCACCATCAACGATTCTCCTTTCTTCGGTAAGGAGGGTAAGTTCTGTACATCTCGTCATATCCAGGAGCGCTTGAACAAGGAGTTGGAGAAGAACCTCGCTCTTCGTGTTCAGCCTTACGAGGATACCACTGATAAGTGGATTGTTTCGGGCCGTGGTGTGCTCCATCTCTCTGTGCTCATCGAGACCATGCGTCGTGAGGGCTATGAACTTCAGGTAGGCCAGCCACAGGTTATCTACAAGGAGATTGACGGTGTGAAGTGTGAGCCTATCGAGGAGTTGACCATCAACGTACCAGAGGAGTTCGCTTCTAAGATGATTGATATGGTTACCCGTCGTAAGGGTGATATGACCTCTATGTTGAACATGGGCGACCGTGTGGATATCGAGTTCGATATTCCTTCACGTGGTATCATCGGTCTTCGTACCAATGTGCTCACTGCTTCTCAGGGTGAGGCTATCATGGCCCACCGTTTCAAGGAGTATCAGCCATACAAGGGCGAGATTACCCGCCGTTCTAACGGTAGCATGATTGCGCTGGAGACAGGTACTGCCTATGCTTACGCCATCGATAAGCTGCAGGATCGCGGTAAGTTCTTCATCGACCCAGGTGAGGAGGTTTACGGCGGCGAGGTTGTTGGTGAGCATGTTCACGACAACGACCTGGTGGTTAACGTAACCAAGGCAAAGCAGCTGACCAATGTGCGTGCTTCCGGTTCTGATGATAAGGCTCGCGTGATTCCAAAGACCGTGATGAGCCTTGAGGAGTGTCTGGAGTACATCCGCGAGGATGAGTACGTAGAGGTAACTCCTAAGAGTATGCGTATGCGCAAGGTGATTCTCGATCACTTGGAGCGCAAGCGTAGTAATAAGGATTAAGCTATAGCTTATATATAAATGGATCCGTGAGAAATCCCCTCTTGCCGATTGCCCTGGGCAGTCTGCTTGCAGGGGATTCTTTTTTAATGTATGCGTATGTGGTTGTGGAAATTCTTTAGAAAGTTTTCTTTGCCCTGTTCCCTGGTATTGGGAGCCGTGGGCTATCTGATCTTCGCCAATGTTCCTTTCCTGGAACCTTTGGGCGATGCGGTGGGACCGAAGCTGGTGGATATGATGCCGGTGGTGCTCTTTGCCTTGCTCTATGTTACCTTCTGTAAGATTGAGATCAAGGAGATGAAACCGAAGGCTTGGCATTTTATCCTGCAGCTCATCCGAACCAGTCTGGCACTGATGATGGTGGTGCTTATCTTCGAATTCGGAGATAATTATGAAACCAAGCTGGTGCTCGAAGGTGCTTTCATCTGTTTTATCTGTCCTACGGCGGCTGCCGTGGCTGTGGTGACGGAGAAGTTGGGTGGAAGCATCGGCTCGTTGACAACTTATACGGTGATAGCCAATGTCTTTACGATGGTTATCATTCCTAGTCTTTTCCCGATGGTGGAGAAGGGGGCAGATGTTTCCTTTCTTTTTATGAGTGCGATGGTGTTCCGAAACGTAACCACGGTACTGGTGGTTCCTTTGCTTCTGGCTTTGCTGAGCCGCAGGTTTCTGCCTAAATGGGTGGATAAGGTGAAGAGCGTGAAGGATCTGGGCTTCTATATGTGGTGCTTCAACCTTACTATCCTGATGGGCGAGACGGTTCGCAATATCCTCCATGCCGAGGTTTCGGGATGGATTCTTGCCTTGCTGCTCATTGTTCCGCTATTTGTCTGTCTCATCCAGTTCGCCATCGGTAAGGCGGTGGGCAGACATTATGATGCGAGCATCAGTGCCGGTCAGGCTCTGGGACAGAAGAATACCATTGTGGGTATCTGGCTAACCCTTACTTTTCTGAATCCGCTTGCTGCCGTAGCACCGGGTGCTTATGTGGTTTGGCAGAACCTGGTGAATGGCTGGCAACTGTGGTATAAGGAGAAATACGGAAAACTGAAATGGTAGGACGCTAAGTTATAATGATGCGGTAATACTGTGAATTATAGAAATCGGACTGAGTAATATTATATTCGTACTGGGTAATATTATATTCTGCCCGTACTTTGGCAGAATATAATACGATGTTTCTGAATGTGCCTCGGCATGGCAATTTATTGCCCCCTTCTAGGGCAATAAATTGCCGTACCGAGATAATTTTTTATATCTCGGGATGAAAAAAAAAGAGTAGGGCGTGGTATACTGAAAAACAGTATATCGGGTGTTTAAGAGCCAGTTTCGATTTTACTCTTCACTCTTCACGTTTTGTATATAACCTACTGTGTTACTGATGGTTGAAATGGTGAAGAGTAGATGGTCACTCTTCACCACTCTTCACCACTCTTCACTTTAGTGGGAAAATGGCTTCTATTGAGGCTTGTCTTTGCCATCTATTGAGGCTTGCTTCAGCCATCTATTAAGGCTCGCTTTAAGTCTCATTTGCTTCTGGAATAAGCCTTTTTCCAATTTGATTTAAGCCTTCTTTGAATTTGGTTTAAGCCTTAGATAAAGTTTACGTGGGGCTTTGTTAAAGTTTACTTGAGTCTTATTCCGATTCCAGGAGACTCTGAAAGCCCTTTCTGAGCTGCTCAAAATCACTTGATGTGAAGAGTTGTGAAGAGTTGTGAAGAGATAAAATAACTCTTCACCCTTCCAACTTTCAGTAACACAGAAGGTTATCTGTAAAATGTGAAGAGTGAAGAGTAAAAACGTATTTGGGTTGTATTCCATGTTTATTTGCTTGTAGAGATAAATATGCACTCGATGGTTACGTTGCCATCCATCCATTTGGCTGGAATGGTGTAGGTGCCATCCGTGGCGATATCTGTCTTCTTGAGCGATTCTATCTGGTCACCATGGGTAATGGTGAAGTCACCGTAGGTGAATCCTGGAGCTGGAACCATCTTCACCTTGAATGGCTTGCCGTATGCCACCTTGTGGTTGTTGAGGGTTGTTCCGTCTGCTGCGGTCACCATACCGTTGCGGTTAGCCTCGGTTACAGAAACAAACTCGCTGTGAGCCTTCTTCTTTGCAGCACCTTCGCTCTTCAGCAAGGTGATGCGGGGAGCGTTGGTCAGGTGGATATTGATGTCGTCAATATATACTACTTCATCCTGCTTCATCTCGTGAGGTGACTCAGCATGAGGAACCACAACCAGGCTATAGATGTCTACACCTTCTGCACTCTTGATTGGGAAAACGGCATCAGCCCACTGTCCTGCAGGAACAGGAGTGGTTGACTTGATCCAGAACTGCTCCACTTCGTTAGACTGTCCGGCTCTGTCTCTACGCTTTCCAAGTCCTACCAGCATCACTCTGCCTTCCATCGGACGGTTGATAAGTACATGAACTACTTTTCCTGAAGGCCCCAGTGCAATCGGTTTCTTCAGATCTATTCTTGCACCGAAGATGTTGGATGCCAGGCGTGAACGCTGGAAGGCAAGCACCTTCTTGTTGGGATTGTTGGTGAGGTCAGGATTATCCACAACCTCGCAGTTGCCTGCCAGTTCTCCTGTGCGGAATGGGGAATGCTCCCATCTGTCGTAAACTCCCACGGATTTGTAATCCTGGGTGTCGAACTTAATTTCTTGTCCCATTGCAGCCAATGGTAACAAACACAATGCTATGAGTAATTTCTTCATATTCTTAGTGTAGAGTCAAAGTTTAAAATACTTTTATGGAATGTAACAATGGGCAAGCTTTGCTGTCGTCGATGACAACCTTCAGGCCTTTCACCTGATAACCCTTGCCGTAACTGTCGGATGTGCTGCCGTTCAACGGGATGATGCGCTTGTATCCGATGGTTGTGGTGGTGCACTTCTCAGCGATAGGTTTCCATGTCTTTCCGTCTTCAGAGATTTCGATATGGAACTTTCTTACTCGCTGACCCTTGCGGATGTACTCCATCATATCCACATAGCGAACGGTCTGTAGTTTGTCCCAGTTGAAGGTGATGGTAGCCTGCTTTACGCCATCATCAGTAGCCCAATAGGTATTCTTGTTGTTATCGGTCAGGTTCTTGGCTGCATAGTTGCGGTTGGCACCAGCCTTTCGGGTGTTGCTTACAGTAACCTTTGCCTTCTGTGCCAGGTCCTTGCCCAGACGGGTACGAATCATGTTGCCCATATCCTTGAGGACACGGACGTCAATCTCTGGCAACAGACCACTCTTGTCTGGAGGGCAGTTGAGAATCAAGGTAGCATTTCTACCTACAGTCTCCAGATACATCTGGAAGAGTCGCTCTACAGAGAGAGGCTTCTCGCCCTCGTGCCAGAACCATCCCTTGTCAGTAAGTTTGGCATCGCTCTCTCCCGGGTCCCACTGCCATCCGTCTTCGGTACCATACATACCATTGCTTTCAGGAGCATAACCTCTTTCGTCAGTGAGCCAGTTTGTTTCGCCAGCCCATCCAGCCTCGTTACCAATCCATCTTGACTCAGCGCCCACACCCCAGAGGATGATGTCTGGGCAAACCTTGTGGATAGAATCTCTGAGGTTAGGAATGTCATAATAGGTAGAACGGTCTACATTGACGGTGGTATTGCGTCCGCCGTAGTATCCGTCGCCACCGTTGGCACCGTCGAACCACATTTCGAACTGGTCTTTACCATATTGAGCCAATTCAGCGCACTGGCGGAGGAAAACGTCGTTGACATATTTCTCTGTGCCGTAGTATTTGCTGTTTCTGTCCCATGGAGAAACATAGAAACCATACTTCATTCCCAAGCTTCGGGCAGCCTTGGCAAAGTCGCGTGGAATGTTGGTGGTCTTACCGTTCTCATTGCCGGCATTGACGATGGAATGGTCAGTAGTAGATGTAGGCCAGAGGCAGAAACCGTCATGATGCTTGACTACAGCTATACCGCCCTTCATGCCAGCAGCCTTTACAGCCTTGAGCCATTGAGTAGGGTTAGGCTTCTTGGTAGGTGCAAAAAGGGTTACGTCTTCACTTCCCAAGCCCCATTCTCTGTTGGTATAGGTGTTCATTCCGTAATGGAAGAAGGCATAGAATTCTGTCTCCTGCCATTTCATCTGGCGATCGCTAGGAACAGGGAACACAGCTGTAGGCTCGTTGTCCGGATTAGGCAACGACTGCTGCTTAACTTGGAATACACTCTGAGAGAGGCCAGCCATGGTAGACATGATGAAGGTCACTCCAAACAAAACTTTTTTGATGTTCATGGTTGTTGTATTAAAATCGATACACTTTATTCTTGCCACAAAAAGAAGTTGATAATTGTTAGTTATTGTCGTTATTGGTGATTGTCGTTAATATATATATTATCTTATGCAAAGATAATGCAAACGAGCGCAATGAAAGCTAGCTTTCAAATTGCCGAGTGTAGCTTATCTTATGCAAAGATATGAGTTTTCGGAAAAGTTTCAAAACTTTTCTGGTTAATTAAATATAAACGCCCGCAATTTGTGGTTGCGGGCGTTCATATATGATTAATCCTGTGTAGGATAAATCAAGTTAGCTTCTGTGATACAGTTGAGCACCTCTTCGAGATATTTCTTCGATTCGTACTTAGCCATAGGCAGGTCGTGGAGCAGATAGTTGCCGCAATCCTTGGCTGCCTGTCCAGGAATTTCGCCTTCGAAATCGGCAATGAACTGGAAGGTACGCTTCATCAGTTCTACGATGTCCTTGCTCTCCAGATCGCCCTTGATGAGGAGGTAGTTGCCGGTAAGGCATCCCATTGGTCCCCAATAGATGATGCGGTCTTTCCACTCCTCGTCGTTACGCAGGTAAGTGGCAGCCAGGTGCTCGATGGTATGGATGGCACCGTTGTGGAGGCATGGCTCCTGGTTAGGTACCTTCATGCGGATATCGAAAGTGGTGACTACTTCTCCGCCTACCTCGTCCTTGCGGCTTACGTAGATGCCGCGGAGCAACTTGTTATGATTGATTGTGAAACTTGGAATCTTATTCATATAGTTTATAATTTACAATTTATAGTTTACAGACTTTCCAGGAAAGCCTTGGTGACATTGAATGAGCCTTCTGCCATCTTAGCCCAGAAGTCGAAGTACTGCTGTGCCTTAGTGTCCTTCAGAGGAACATCGCTGATGATGCGGAAGGAGATGAAAGGAGTCTTGTAGATGTGGCAGGTCTGTGCGATAGAGCAGCTTTCCATATCCACAGCCATGGCATGAGGGAAATGTTCCAGGATGGAGCGCATCTTCTCCTTGCTGTCTACAAACCATTCGCCGCTAACAATCTGTCCGGCATGAATCTTCGGATGCTGGTTGGCGGGCAGTTCATTGATGGCAAGTGCTTTCTCCACATACTCCTTTGGAGTCTTGAAGGTGGCTGGCATACCGAGAATCTGTCCAAACTCGCATTCATCACCGCAGTAGGCATCGTGATAAACACAGTTGGTTGCCACTACTACTTCAGTAACATTGAGGTTGATGTCTGCACCGCCAGCCACTCCTGAAGAAATCACGAGGTCCGGGTGATAATTATCAATCATTTCCACCGCTCCGATGGCGCTGTTCACCTTTCCAATGCCACACTGCTGCATCACCACCTCGTTCTCGCCGATTTTTCCGATGACGAAGTCCTTATGATTCTTTCGCTCTGTCTGCGATTCTGTCAATAATGTCTTGAGCTGCGTGAACTCCTTGTCCATCGCAACGATAATTCCTATTCTCATACTGATTTATTTCAAATTTGGGTGCAAAGTTACAAAATAAATCCCATAAAAAAACAATTCCCCACCTATATTTTATAACAGGCAGGGAAATGTATATCAAGTTTTAACTACAAAACGTATGGTTGTTTTCTTCTGTTAGAAATTTACGCCAAAATTGAGCATGACGGCTCTGTTGCGTGCCTTGTCAAATGTATCGTGGCAGATGTTGGCAAGACCGAGGTCGTAGGTGAGGTCGGCATAGAACATGTCGTAGCCGATACCGCAACCAATGCGGAGACCGCCATCCAGGCGACGGAAGTTGTTGCTTCGGAATGAACTCTGAGCCTCGCGCTCAGCAAAGTTCTTGATCTTGCCACCCACGCCTGCTGCAAAATATCCACCGGCAAACGGCTCTATGGTTAAGTCATCATCTATCTCATATTTATATTTTACTACAACCGGAATCTCCAGATAGTTGAGGTCGTAGGTCATCTTCTTGCCTCCGCCTAAGGATTTCTTTCCACCTTTTTCTATATAATAGAGACCAGTCTCCAGATAGAGTGGGTCAGAATAGGTAAGCGGGAAGCCGGCTACAACACCTACGTTGAGACCTGTCTGCCAGTCGCCACCATCGAGACGGCTGTCGTCAGAAGTGATGTATGAGAATCCGGGTCCGATGCGGATGCCGTAATAGGTATCGACGCCCTTATTGTTGAATCCATAGTCGAGATGCCCCGTCTTCTGGTTATAATATTTACTGTGCTTGTAATTCTGTGCAGTAGATGGGATGACTGCCATCAGCATCGCCATCAAGATAAATACGATTTTTTTCATAATCTTACTCATTTTATGTTTATGGGTGCAAAGGTATGGCTTATCGGCAGATAAACCAAGATAGTTTCCCTAAAAGTTAGGGGGAAACCCCTATTGTGACTTTTCTACGATAAAAAAAGTAAAAAGTTTCTTCTTTTATTTTGTAGTGTCTTCGATTTGTGCTAACTTTGTCCCCAAAATTATAAACGTTTATAGAAAATATGAAATTTTTGAAGAAGTATCTACTGGATATTCTGGTAGTAATTATTTTTGCGGTAATCTCCTTCGCCTACTTCATGCCAGCTGACATGGACGGACGAATCCTGTTCCGTCATGACTCTGCGGCAAGCAAGGGACTGGGACATGAGAAGGAACTTTACCAGCAGCAGACTGGCGAGACTACTCGCTGGACCAACTCTGTATTCGGCGGAATGCCAACTTATCAGATGTCGCCTTCGTATGGCAGTACCAAGGTGCTCGACCAGGTAACTAAGGCTTATCACCTGTGGCTGCCAGATTATGTATGGTATGTATTCGTATATCTTCTGGGCTTCTACATCATGTTGCGTGCTTTCGATTTCCGACAATCGCTGGCGGCATTGGGTAGTATCATCTGGGCATTCTCGTCCTACTTCTTTATCATTATCGCAGCCGGTCATATCTGGAAGGTATGGGCACTGGCTTATCTGCCTCCTATGATTGCGGGAGTGGTGCTGGCTTATCGCGGCAAGTATCTGAAAGGTTTGCTCCTGACAGCCATCTTCTCGGCTTTCGAGGTGAACGCCAACCACGTGCAGATGACTTATTACTATCTCTTCATCATCCTCTTCATGGTGATTGCCTTCCTGGTAGAAGCCATTCAGAAGAAGCAGCTGGCTCGTTTTGGCAAGGCTACAGCGGTATGCGCAGTGGGTGCCCTCATCGGTATCTCGCTCAACCTGTCCAACCTTTATCATACCTGGCAGTATGGTCAGGAAACCATGCGCGGAAAGAGTGAACTGGTCAAGAAAAACTCTGCTAATCAGACCAGTAGCGGTCTGGATAGAGACTATATCACTCAGTGGAGTTATGGTATTGACGAGACTTGGACGCTCCTGGTTCCAGATGCCAAGGGCGGTGCTTCCGTGCCTCTTGCCCAAAACGAGAAGGCAATGGAGAAGGCAGACCCTAACTTTGTTCAGATTTATCAGCAGCTGGGTCAGTACTGGGGTAATCAGCCTGGTACCAGCGGTCCGGTATATGTTGGAGCATTCGTATGTATGCTCTTTATCCTTGGGCTGTTTATCGTAAAGGGTCCGATGAAGTGGGCTTTGCTCGCTGCCACCATTCTGAGCATCCTGCTCTCATGGGGTAGAAACTTCATGCCGTTCACCAATTTCTTCCTGGATTATATTCCGATGTATGCCAAGTTCCGAACGGTGGCTTCCATCCTCGTTATCGCCGAGTTTACCATTCCGCTGCTGGCGATGATGGCGTTGAAGAAGATTGTGGATGAACCGGAAGTGCTGACTTCTAAAATTAAATATGTATACGCCAGCTTTGGTCTGACTGCAGGTTTCTGCTTGCTCTTTGCCATCATGCCGAGCGTATTCTTCCCTGATTTCGTCTCAGCCCAGGAGACTCAGGCGTTGCAGCAGTTGCCTGCTGAATATCAGGGTCCTATTATCAGCAATCTGGTAGAGATTCGCAAGAGTATCTTTACTTCTGATTGCTGGCGTTCGTTCTGGATTATCGTTATCGGTTCAGCCTTCCTGCTGCTTTATAAGATGAAGAAGCTCGGTGCAGAATTCATGATTGCCGGTATCGCCGTGCTCTGTCTCGTGGACATGTGGATGGTGAACAAGCGTTATCTCTATGACGATATGTTCGTGGACAAGGTAGAGCGTGATGCTCCTCAGCAGATGACAGAGACCGATAAGATCATCTGTCGCGATAAGGCACTCGACTATCGTGTGCTCAATCTCGCATCGAATACCTTCAATGAGAACGAGACTTCTTATTATCATAAGAGTATCGGTGGATATCATCCAGCTAAGTTGCGCCGTTATCAGGAGATGATTGATGCTCACATCGCTCCTGAGATGCAGAAGACAATGAAGGCTGTGGCTGAGGCTGGCGGTGATATGACCAAGGTGAATGGAGATAGTATCTTCCCTGTATTGAATATGCTGAATGCCAAGTACTTCATCATGCCTTTGCAGGGCGGTCAGACTGTTCCTGTTCAGAATCCATACGCCTACGGCAATGCCTGGTTTGTTGACGAGGTGAAGTATGTGAACAATGCCAACGAGGAAATCGAGGGCGTGGGCAAGGTGAACCTCCGTCATGTAGCCGTGGCTGATGCCAAGTTCAAGGAGCAGCTGAATCAGAGTGTAAAGCAGGATGATACTTCGGTTGTGAAGATGACAGCCTATAAGCCAAACAACTTGACTTACGAGGTGAAATCGACCAAGGGTGGTGTTATCGTATTCTCTGAAATCTACTATCCGGGTTGGGCTGCTACCGTAGATGGAGAGCCTGTAGAACTCGGTAGAGTAGACTATATTCTCCGTGCGCTCAATGTGAAACCGGGTAACCATAAGGTGGTACTCGATTTCCATCCACAGTCGCTCAAGAATACAGAGACTGTAGCATACGTAGGTTATGGCGTTCTTGTACTCCTTATTATAATAGGTATAGGAGTGGAAGTCAAGAAACGCAAGAAGAATACTGAAGTAGTTAAGGAATAAAGGAGTAGAAGAGATGCTGTTTCGGACAGAAATCGATATTCCTAAGGCTGACTTTGAGATACAGCCGGCAGAGCAAATGCTCTTTGTGGGCAGTTGCTTTGCCGATAATCTGGGGCGCCGATTCCTGGAGAATCGCTTCCGGGCTACGGTGAATCCTTTCGGAGTGATGTATAATCCGGCTAGTATTCTTCATACGGTGGAGAAGAGCCTGGATGTTCATCCACGGGTTGCGGTCTTTACGTTGGGGACAAACCATGTGTATATATTGAAGGAGACGGGCGAAATAGTGGACAACTGCCAGAAACGCCCACAGCGTCTTTTCGAAGAAAGGGAACTGAGCGTGGATGAATGTGCGGACTATCAGCAAAAGGCGATAGATTTGCTGAAGGCAGAAAGAAAGCAAACTTCATCAGCAGACGGTGGCTTGAAGGTTATCATCACGGTGAGTCCTATCCGATATGCCAAGTATGGCTATCATGGAAGTCAGCTTTCCAAGGCTACGCTTCTGTTGGCTGCCGATAAGCTGGTAAAGGCGAATCCGGGAGTGGTGAGCTATTTCCCGGCTTACGAAATCATGAACGATGAACTTCGTGATTATCGCTTCTACAAGGAAGACATGCTGCATCCGAGCGACCAGGCTGTGGAGTATATCTGGGAGAAATTCCGGACAGTATACTTCGGAAAAGCAGCCGAGCAGTTTCTGGAAGACTGGAGACCCATCCGGGAAGCGCTAGGGCATAAACCCTTCAATCCTGATAGCGAGGAACACAAAAAGTTCATCGCCAGGACGGAAGAAAGGAAAAGAGAATTTGAGGAGAAGTATCTTCTCTTATAAAATATAGAATCATTAAAGTATTAAGACAATGACATATACTATTGAAAAGGTAACCACACTGATAGGTGCGCGTCGCTATGGAGACAATGATACCAACATCGGTTTTATCCTGACCGATAGTCGTTCACTTTGTTTCCCAGAGGAAACTCTATTCTTTGCGCTCAAGTCGGAGCGTAATGATGGTCACAACTATATACCTGAGCTGTATCGCAGAGGTGTGAAAAACTTTGTGGTGACTGATGTTCCTAAAGGGTACGCTTCTGATTATCCGGAGGCAAACTTCCTGAAGGTTGTCAATACGCTGGAGGCTTTGCAGCGTCTGGCAGAGCGTCATCGTGATGAATTCAATATCCCTATCGTGGGGATTACGGGTTCCAACGGCAAGACCATGGTCAAGGAGTGGCTCTATCAGCTGCTCTCACCAAGTATGTTCGTTACCCGCAGTCCTAGAAGTTACAATTCCCAGATAGGTGTGCCATTGTCTGTCTGGTTAATGAACGAACAGACTCAGGTGGGCGTGTTCGAGGCTGGTATCAGTCAGCCAGGTGAGATGCTTGCCCTCCGCGACATCATCCAGCCTACCATTGCTGTTCTTACCAATCTAGGTTCTGCCCATCAGGAGAACTTCTCTTCCCTGGAGGAGAAGTGCCGTGAGAAGCTCATCCTCTTCCATGATGCTGATACCGTGGTTTATGATGGAGATAATGAGGTGATTACCAAGGTGGTGGCAGAATATCCTGATTATAAAGGTGAAAAACTCTTCTGGTCGTTCAAGAATCCTGAGGCTCCTTTCTTTGTCAAGAGCATCGAGAAGCAGCAGAGCGTGAGCGTCATCACCTATATATATAAAGGTGAGGTGGATAGTTTCTCCATCCCATTCATCGATGATGCTTCTATCCAGAACTCTATCATCAGCGCTGTGGTGGCTTCTAAGCTCGGAATCTCTGCTGAGGATATTGATAAGCGTATGGCGAAACTCGAACCAGTGGCTATGAGACTGGAAGTGAAGGTGGGACAGCACGGATGTACTCTTATCAACGACAGTTACAACAGCGACATCAATTCGCTTGACATTGCTCTCGACTTCATGAATCGTCGTCCGGATCATCGTGGACGCCGTCATACCTTGATATTGAGCGATATCTATCAGAGCGGCCAGACTCCGGAGGCGCTATATAAAGAAGTGAGCGATCTCGCCCGCAAGCGTGGAGTTGTGAAATTCATCGGTATTGGTCCTGAACTCTGCAAGCAGCATGATATTATTCAGATTTCAGAAAAGTTCTTCTTCCAGGATGTAGAGGAATTCATAGCCAGCGAGGTCTTTGCTTCCTTGCGTGATGAGGTCATTCTGCTGAAGGGCGCTCGCCAGTTTGGTTTTGACCAATTGACCGAGTTGCTGGTTCAGAAGGTTCATGAAACCACTCTTGAGGTGAATTTGAATGCAGTGGTAGCCAACTTGAATTACTATCGTGCCTTTATGAAGCCTGAGACAAAGCTTGTCTGCATGATTAAGGCTGACGGTTATGGAGCTGGAGCTGTTGAAATCGCAAAGACTTTGCAGGATCACCGTGTAGATTATCTGGCTGTGGCTGTTGCCGATGAAGGTGTAACCCTGCGCAAGAACGGAATCACCAGCAATATTATGATTATGAATCCGGAGATGACCGCCTTCAAGACCATGTTCGATTATGACTTGGAACCAGAGGTTTACTCATTCCGTTTGCTCGATGCACTGATTAAGGCTGCAGAGAAGGAGGGAGTAACAGGATTCCCTGTTCATATCAAGCTGGATACAGGAATGCACCGCATGGGCTTTGATCCGGAAAACGATATGGAGGAATTGATCGGCAAGCTGAAGCATCAGAATGCCATTATCCCTCGTTCTGTGTTCTCTCACTTCGTGGGAAGTGATGATGACAGCTTCGATGACTTCTCTGCCCATCAGTTTGAACTCTTCGATAAGGGAAGCAAACAGTTGCAGGCTGCCTTCGACCATAAAATTCTGCGTCATATCTGTAATTCTGCAGGTATCGAGCACTTCCCGGAGCGCCAGTTGGACATGTGCCGCCTAGGTCTTGGCCTTTATGGAATCAACTCCCGCAACAATAAGACAATCAACTGCGTGAGCACCCTGAAGACTACCATCCTGCAGATGCACCATGTGAAGGCGGGAGATAGTGTAGGTTACAGTCGCAAGACCATTCTTGATAAGGATAGTGTGATTGCAGCCATTCCTATCGGTTATGCCGATGGCTTGAACCGCCGACTCGGCAATCGACATGCTTATTGCCTTGTCAACGGTCAGAAAGCTGATTATGTAGGCAACATCTGTATGGATGTGGCGATGATAGATGTGACAGGCATCGACTGCAAGGAAGGTGATTCTGTGGAAATCTTCGGAGAGCATCTTCCTGTTCAGACGCTGAGCGATATTCTGGAAACTATTCCTTACGAAGTTCTGACTACCATCAGCAACCGAGTGAAGAGAGTTTATTATCAGGACTAGGAAGTGAAGAACGACGTTCAATTCGTCAATAAATCGTGCAAAAACGGATAAAAATCGATAAATCCCATCCGAAAAGCTCGGATGGGATTTTTTTTAAGTAATATTTTCCATCAAAACGTATTGAATATGAAGAAAAAAGTGTATCTTTGCAACCAACAAATCATCTAAAAACAGGTGGAGGTGCACTTTTGGTGTATTTTCTTAACTATTTAACAAATTCAAAAAGTAATAATGGAACAGGTATTTAGCTATATCATCAGTCTGGGTGCAAGCGTGATGATGCCTATCATCTTCACGGTTATAGGACTATGTATTGGCATGAAATTCGGAAAAGCGTTGAAATCGGGACTCTTCGTAGGTGTGGGTTTCGTGGGTTTGGGTGTGGTCACTGCTTTGTTGACTACTAACTTCAATGACCCGTTGAAGGCTATCTCCGACATCTATCACCTACAGTTGAACGTGTTTGACATGGGTTGGCCTGCAGCAGCTGCCGTAGCTTATAATACAGCAGTGGGTGCTCTGATTATCCCAATCTGCTTGGGTGTCAACTTCCTGATGTTGATAACCAAAACCACCCGTACGGTGAACATCGATCTTTGGAACTACTGGCACTTTGCATTTATCGGTGCCGTGGCTTACTTCGTAATGGGTGAAAGTTTGCTTTGGGGATATTTTGCAGCCATCGTCTGCTATATGATAACATTGGTATGTGCAGACTTCACTGCAGAAAAGTTCCAGAAGTATTACGATTTGGATGGTATCTCTATTCCGCAGCCATTCTGCCAGAGTTTCATGCCATTCGCTATCATCTTAAACAAACTCCTGGATATGATTCCTGGTTTCTCTAAGCTTGATGTTGATGCAGAGGGATTGAAGAAGAAGTTTGGCGTGCTCGGCGAACCATTGGTTCTCGGTGTCATCGTAGGTGCCTTGATTGGTTGGGCTGCACAGCTCGATATCAAGAAGATTCTCTTCCTCGGTGTAACCATGGGAGCAGTGATGGAGCTGATTCCTCGTATCACCTCTTTGTTTATCGATGGTTTGAAGCCAATTTCTGAGAAGACTCAGGAGTTGGTAAAGACCAAGTTCAACGGTAAGAAGGTTCACATCGGTATGAGTCCTGCCTTGGTGATTGGTCATCCTACGACCCTGGTAGTATCAGTCATTCTGATTCCTGTCATCCTGGCTATCGCTGTATTCTTGCCAGGCAACCAGTTCTTGCCATTGGCATCATTGGCAGGTATGTTCTACCTCTTTCCAATGATATTACCATTCACCAAGGGAAATGTGGTGAAGACTCTTATCATTGGTTTGATAGCCCTCATCATCGGTCTCTACTTTGTAACCGATATGGCTCCAGACTTTACCATGGCAGCCAATCAGGTTTATGCAGCTACTGGTGATAATGCCGCTCATATTCCTAACGGATTTTCGGGTGGTGCACTCGATTTTGCTTCATCTCTCTTTGGATGGGTCATCTATCGTGGCGTGAAGCTTTCATACATCGGTATGGGTGTGCTTACCATCATCACTATCGCCTTGTTGGTTCTCAACCGTCAGCGCATCGTGAAGGAAGAGAGAAAGGTAAAAGGGTAAAAAGGTAAAAGGGTAAAAAGAACCTTAACCCCTTCCTCCCTCTTTGCACCCCCGTTCCCAGCGATTCCATCGCTGGTCCCCTAAAGATAAAATATCAATAATAAACAAGATAATTATGAAGAAATTAACATTAATATTAGCAGCAATGGTATTAACAGCAAGTCAGGCTTTTGGCCAGTGTGGTAAGTGTGGATACGAGGTAAAGGCAGAAAATGCCTACACCAACTACAACGTTCGTTATGCTAGCAACCCAATGGATGCCAAGCATTACACAACAGACCGCCTTCGCAGCGAGTTCGCTATCGAGAAGGTATTCGCTCCAGGTGAGGTAAACTGGACATACACTATGTTCGACCGTTTCCTTATTGGTGGTGCAGAGCCAACAACTGCTCCTTTGAAGCTGACTTCTATCGCTCCTCTTTATACAGATAAGCCAAACGATCAGAAGAATCTGCTCGACAACCGTGAACTGGGTATCATCAACATCGGTGGTGAGGGTACTGTTACCGTAGATGGCAAGAAATATACTCTTGGTTTCCAGGAGGCTCTCTATGTAGGTCGTGGTGCCAAGAACATCGAGGTAAGCAGCAAGGATGCAGCTAAGCCAGCAAAGTTCTATATGAACAGTGCTTGCGCTCATCAGACATTCCCAAACAAGAAGGTTACTTTGAAGGATGCCAACAACATCAAGGCTGGTAGCTTGAAGGAGAGCAATGACCGTGTTATCCATCAGTTGATTATCGATGGTGTGGCTGGCGTTCGTACTTGCCAGCTGCAGATGGGTGTAACAGAGTTGAAGGAGGGTTCTGTATGGAATACCATGCCAGCTCATACTCATCTCCGTCGTATGGAGACTTATCTTTATTATAATGTACCAGAGGGACAGAAGATTCTCCACGTCATGGGTGAACCACAGGAGACACGTCCAATCTGGTTGAACAACGAGCAGGCAGTTATTGCTCCTGAGTGGTCTATCCACTGTGCAGCAGGTACCAGCAACTATACCTTTATATGGGGTATGGCAGGTGAAAACCTTATCTATAACGATATGCAGGTAGTGAAGATTCCTACATTGGAATAATAGAGTGAGAAATATTGGCATAACCTGGCTTGAAGATACAAGCCAGGCTTTGCCGTCTAATAACTGGAATAAATAATAAATATAAAAATAACGCTTAAAAACTTAGACAAATGAGTCCTATTTCAACGAGTAAAATGTCCAACTTCCGTTGGGTTATCTGTGCATTGCTTTTCATTGCTACCACAGTCAATTACATGGACCGTCAGGTTCTGTCATTAACATGGAAAGACTTCATCGCTCCAGAATTCCACTGGACTGATGACGACTACGGTACGATTACTGGTCTTTTCTCTATCTTCTATGCCATCGCTAACCTCTTTGCTGGTAAGTTCGTGGATTGGATGGGAACAAAGAAAGGTTATCTCATTGCCATCTTCGTATGGTCAACAGGTGCCGTTATGCATGCAGGTTGCGGTTGGGTAGCTATGCAGATAGAGGGTTACGATTCTATCGAGGCACTCCGCATGGTACAGGCTGGTAGCGATGCAGCTGTTGCTATTGCTACCATCAGCGTATGGTTGTTCCTCTCTTGCCGTTTAATCCTTGCTGTGGGTGAGGCTGGAAACTTCCCTGCTGCTATCAAGGTAACGGCAGAGTACTTCCCAAAGAAGGACCGTGCTTTCTCTACTGCCATCTTCAATAGTGGTGCATCTGTAGGTGCCTTGGCAGCTCCAGCTACTATTCCATTGTTGGCTCGCAGCATGGGCTGGGAGTGGGCTTTCATCATCATCGGTGTGCTCGGTTATGTATGGATGGGTCTCTGGATATGGCTTTATGAGAAGCCATCAAAGAGTAAGCATGTGAACAAGGCTGAGCTTGCTTACATTGAACAGGATGAAGATCTCGATAAGGTTGAGACTGAGAATGCTGAGACTACTGAAGAGGAGAAGACCATCGGCTTCCTCAAGTGTTTCAGCTATCGTCAGACATGGTCATTCATCGTTGGTAAGTTGATGACTGATGGTGTTTGGTGGTTCTTCCTCTTCTGGGCTCCAGCTTACTTCTCAGATCAGTATGGTTACTCTTCTGACTCTGGTATGGGTATTGCCCTTATCTTCACTCTCTATGCGATTGTAACCGTATTGAGTATCGGTGGTGGTTACTTGCCAACCTACTTTGTTGACAAGAAGGGTATGAATCCATATATCGGTAGAATGCGTGCGATGTTGATCTTCGCTTGCTTCCCATTGCTTGGTCTGATTGCTCAGCCTATGGGTGAGTACAGTGCATGGTGGCCAGCTATTATCATTGGTTTGCTCGGTGCTGGTCATCAGGCTTGGTCAGCTAACCTCTATTCTACCATCGGTGATATGTTCCCTAAGTCAACTGTTGCTACAATCACTGGTATTGGTGCAATGGCTGGTGGTATCGGTTCTTTCCTTATCAACAAGGGTTCTGGTATGCTCTTCACCTACGCAGAGGGGCAGGGTTCTGCCTTCAGCTTCATGGGATTTGACGGCAAGCCTGGTGCTTACATGATTGTATTCTGCATCTGTAGTGTTGCTTACCTCGTTGGTTGGTGCATCATGAAGGCACTGGTTCCTAAGTACAAGCCAATTGTGGTTGAATAATGAAAAGGTAAAAAGGTAAAAAGGTAAAAAAGTAAAAGGGTAAAAAGGTAAAAAAAGCACCTCGCTGGCTAACATTCCGCTAGGCTTTTTTACCTTTTTACCCTTTTACTTTTTTACTTTTAAATAAATCCTTGCTGTTTGAGGGCATCCAGGAATCCTACGCTCATCGCTTCACAGTCTTTCTTGGTATAGCGGATGTCTGTGAAAACTTGGGCGAGAGTCTCTACATTGTTGATGCGGACAAATTCCTTGTTCTCTTCCAGAGATTCCTTTTCTGAATAGAAATCATCTATTTTTTCTGGAGTGTAATCTTCAAAGGTCTCATAGTGAACGATGCTGCGTAATGGCAGACGGTCGGTTTGTGCAGGATTTTCATCTGGCCAGCCGATGGCTAATGTAGCTACAGGCATTACGAGCTTAGGAAGCTTCAAGGTATCAATAATCATCTTTGGCATATAGACCGTTGTACCTAGAAAGCAAGTACCCAATCCAGCCTCTTCTGCCAGATTGGTAAATGTCTGGGTGAAGAGGAGAGCATCTGTGGCTGCATTCATGAAGGAGAGAATGTTGTCGTAACCAGGAGTTCCCTTGCGGTTTTCTGCCCATAGGGTGGTGCGACGATAATCGGCACAGATGGTGAGTACAACGGGAGCACCTGTCACCATCGGCTGGTTGAAATGAGCTGGAGCCAATGCCTTCTTGCCTTCCTCGCTACGGGTAATGACAACGCTGTAAAGCTGAAGATTACCCATGGTTGGGGTACGCATTGCATCTTCCAGCAATTGATTCAGAAGTTCGTCAGAAACTTCCTTCGTTGAATATTTTCTAATGCTTGTTCTGTTCTTGATTGATGTCATAACTTTCCTATTTATGTTATTCTACCTTATTATATATAGTAGCTCCGTGTTGTTTTAGAGCCCTATTTTGATGCAAAGTTAGTGAAAGTTTTCCTAAATGGTACATATCTTTTATATTTTTAGTGAAATATATGGTAAAACGTTTCATATTTTAGAAATAAAATCTTAATTTTGCACCATAATATTAAACGTTTGATAGAATGAATAAAGAAAATACAAATTTTGAAGAGGCTACAAAGGTCTTGCTAGATGAGTTGAAAAACAATTTAGCTGCTCTTCATAAACAATATGAAGTGCGTCCGGCTGAATGGAGCAAGCTGCATGATCAGCTGTTGAAAGTAGTTTCTGAGGAAACTCAAATTCCTTATGTACCTGAAGAGGTGGTAGAAGTGCGTCCTAGAGAATTGGAATGTGATGTCGTAAGATATCAGAATAATAAGGAAAAGTGGGTGGCTCTTGTTGGATTGCTCAATGGACATCCTTATGAAATCTTCACCGGCTTGCAGGATGAGGATGAAGGAATCATGCTCCCTAAGTCTGTTACTAAGGGTAAAATCGTGAAAACCGTTCTTGAGGATGGTGTGAAGCGTTATGACTTCCAGTTTGTCAACAAGCGTGGTTATAAGATGATTATTGAAGGTCTTAGTGAGAAGTTCAACCCTGAATACTGGAATTATGCTAAGTTGATTTCTGGTGTATTGCGTTATCGAATGCCTATTGAGCATGTAATCAAGCTTGTGAATCAGCTTCAGCTTACCTCGGATAGTATCAATACCTGGAAGAAAGGTGTAGAGAAAGCCCTCAAGAGATATCTCAATGATGGGAGTGCCTTTGATAGGGGGGACGACGACATGGAGGAAGAGGCTTAATGCTTAGGTCTATTGAATCAGAAGACTAAACTATTTATGAAATAAAACTATGTCTGTTAGTAGTAGGATTTATTTGAAGAATGCTCGTTTTCATGCTTATCATGGCGTGTTGCCGCAGGAGAGAACTGTCGGCAACAACTATGTGGTGAATCTAGTCGTAGATTATGATTTCACTGATGCTATGGAAACGGATGAACTGTCTGCTACCATTAATTATGCAGAATTGTATGAAATCATCAAAGAGGAGATGGCTATACCTAGTAAGCTGCTGGAACATGTAGCGGGAAGAATCGGTAAAAGACTCTTTTCTGAATTTTCCGCTATTCGTCAAATACAACTGGCTATTACTAAAGAGAATCCTCCTTTTGGAGCTGATTGTGACGGTGCAGGAGTTGAAGTTGTATTAACAAATGATAAAACTTACTAGTTAGTTTAGGTTTTCTGATAATAAAGTAGTAATTTTGCAAAGTCATCAGAAAGTATGTATAAAAAAATAACACTGATATGGGTGGTATTGTGGATGTTGGCAATGACTTCGTTTGCTGCCAATAGAAACTTTACACTTGTGATAGATGCAGGACATGGTGGTCATGATGCGGGTGCGCGTGGAGCTATTTCCATGGAAAAGAATGTCAATCTGTCTGTGGCGTTACAATTCGGCAGATATGTAGAGAAGTATATGCCAGAGGTAAGAGTGATTTATACACGTAAAACAGATAAGTTTGTCTCTTTGATAGAACGTGCCAATATAGCTAATCGTGCCAATGCAGACCTTTTCATCTCTGTGCATACCAATGCTTTGCCTGCAGGTAAGATAGCACGTGGATTTGAAACCTATACGCTCGGTATGCACCGTGCCAAGGATAATCTTGATGTGGCTATGCGGGAGAACTCTGTAATTTCGATGGAGAAGGACTATAAGCAGACTTATCAGGGATTCGACCCGAAATCTTCGGAGAGTTATATCATCTTCGAATTCATTCAGGGCAAGAATATGGAGCGCAGTGTAGAGTTGGCAAGAATGATTCAGCGTAAGGTTTGCGATAATGCCAATCGTCCTGACAAGGGGGTGCATCAGGCAGGTTTCCTGGTGTTGCGTGAAACATCTATGCCAAGTTGCTTGATTGAGTTGGGATTCATCACAACGCCTGATGAGGAAAGAATTCTCAATAATTCTGATCGTGTTAATGATATAGCGAAATCTATTTATGATGGTTTTGCTCAATATCGAAATAAATATGATAAGAGGGTCACTGTACCTTATCGCCCATTACAATCTGGTGATGTAGAGGAATTGAAGGAGCAAGAATCTCAACATCAAGTTGAACCTCAGAGAAAAAATGAAGCTCTGAAGAAGGTAGAAGTTCTGAAAAAAACAGAAGCTCTAAAGAGAACTGAACCTCAGAAAAAGGCTGAAGTTCAGAAAAGAGTAGTAGCTCAGAAAAAGCCAGAGCCAAAGGATGCTCCTGTTTTCAAGCTTCAAATCTTCGTGAGTGACCGAATCCTGCGCAAGGGTGATGCCCATTTCAAGGGCGAGACTGATTATGAATCATTCAGGGAAGGTAATCTGGTGAAGTATACCATGGGTACCTCTTCTAATTATAATGAGATATATCGTTTGCGTAAGAGTTTGCAGGAAAAATTCCCTGAGGCTTTCATCATCGCTTTCAAAAATGGACAAAAGTATGATGTAAATCAGGCGATACGTGAATTTAAGCAGAATAAAAATAGATAAAAATGAAACTGACAAAGGAAATAAAGATAGCGCTGGTTGCTGTTGTAGGTATTTTGATTATGTATTTCGGAATTAATTTTCTGAAAGGTATCAATCTGTTTTCTACCAACAATGCCTATTATATGACGTTTGATAACATTCAGGGATTGGGCGCTTCTACGCCTATCTATGCGGATGGTTACAAGGTGGGTACTGTGGATGCCATCAGTTACGACTACAAGGAAAACGGACCTATCAGAGTGACGGCTGATATTGTCAAGGATCTGAGGATTCCGGCTGGTAGTCAGGCTGAGATTTCTAAAGATATGATGGGCAACCTTCAGGTGAACCTGCTCCTGGCTAATAATCCACGTGAGCGTATTGAACCTGGTGGAACCATTCCAGGCTCTATCAATGCAGGTATCATGGGAAAGGCTGAGCAGCTTATTCCTGTTATGGAAAAGATGTTGCCTAAGCTCGATTCAATCTTGACTAGTGTGAATGCTCTCCTGGCAGACCCTGCTTTGGCAGCTACACTTCATAACGCTGAGACCATTACCAGCAACTTGACAGTTTCTACTCGAGAGTTGAATACCTTGATGGCTGGTTTGAACAAGCAGATACCAGGTATGATTGGTAAGGCGAATGGCGTGCTCGATAATACCCATAAATTGACAGCCAATTTGGCTGCTTTGGATGTACAGGGGACATTGAACAAGGTGAATGCTACTTTGGAAAATGCACAGCAGTTTACTGAGAAGCTGAATAGCAATAAGGGAACTCTCGGTTTGTTGATGAATGATACCCAACTCTATGAGAATTTGAACTCAACCATGGGGCATGCAGATTCATTGATGATAGATCTGAAGGCGCATCCTAAGCGCTATGTGCATTTCTCAATATTTGGAAAAAAAGATAAGTAAACTTGATTTTACTTATATAAATATTATCTAAATAATAAAATAGATGTTTCACGCCCCGATATAACTGCCAAACTGTTTGTTTGTTAGCTATTTCGGGGGTGGTACATAAATGTTTCACTGCAAGAATATTAACGATTGTGGATAACTCTGTAAAATGCAGAGCATCAACTGGTTACATTTAATGTATTAAAATTAATTAAATGGGGAGATTTGCTGTTCTCCTTTTTTTTTCTTAATTTTGCAACTGATTTCGCATCTTTAGTGGTGTGAACACAATCAATATCTAAAAAATAATTAATATAAAATAGTCAATGTTAGCAAGTCCGAAAGCGCTTTGGGATAATAGTCTTTTGCTTATAAAGGATAATGTGTCAGAGCAGCAATATAATACATGGTTTAAGCCAATAGTCTTTGAGTCGTACAAGCCATCGACAAAGACTTTGTTGGTGCAAGTTCCAAGTCCGTTTGTTTACGAATACTTGGAACAGAACTATGTTGGCTTGTTGAGTAAGGTGCTACATCGCAATTTTGGTGATGGAATCCGACTCACTTATCGTGTTGTTACCGATAAGGAACATAAGATTGCACAAGATTTAGAGGCTGATCCTGCTGACGAAGAGGTTGCTGAGCGCAACAGAAAAGCGAAGCAGGCTCAAGCCCAAGGTGTCGTTCCTGAGGCTCTTCAGCAGGATGACATTGATACCCAGCTCGATCCTAAGCTTACATTCAATAATTATGTAGAGGGTGAGAGCAATAAGTTGCCTCGTTCTGTGGGATTGTCTATTGCTGAGCATCCTAATACCACTCAGTTCAACCCCATGTTCATTTATGGTCCATCGGGAAGTGGTAAGACGCATTTGGTGAATGCTATCGGTTTGAAGGCAAAGCAGATATATCCTCAGAAGCGTGTGCTTTATGTCAGTGCCCGTCTTTTCCAGACTCAGTATACGGATGCTATCTTGCATAATTCCAGCAATGATTTCATCAATTTCTATCAGTCTATTGATATTCTGATAGTGGATGATATTCAGGATTGGGCAGGAAAGGCTAAGACATTGAACACTTTCTTCCATATATTCAATCATCTCTTCCGTAATGGCAAACGCATTATCTTGGCGAGCGACCGTCCACCGGTGGAGTTGAAGGATATGCCAGACCGCTTGATTACCCGTTTCTCTTGTGGCTTGGTATGTGAGCTTGAAAAGCCAAATGTGGAGTTGTGTGAAGATATTGTCAGCAACAAGGTTCGTCGCGAAGGTTTGAAGATTCCTAATGATGTTGTGGCCTTTATTGCTCAGACCTGCAATGGCAGTGTGCGTGATTTGCAGGGTGCTATCAATGGTCTGTTGGCTTATAGCATCGTGTACAACAGTCATATTGATATCCGATTAGCTGAGCGTGTTATCAAGCGTGCTGTGAAGGTAGATGATAAACCACTTACAATTGATGACATCGTCGAGACCGTATGTAACCATTATAATGTAACTGTTACGGCTGTGAACAGTAAGAGCCGTAAGCGTGATTATGTGGTGGCACGACAGGTAACTATGTATTTGGCGCAGAAATTTACCAAGATGCCTGCTTCACGCATCGGCAAACTCGTTGGTAATCGCGATCATAGTACAGTTATCCACAGTTGTTCCAAGGTTGAAGAACGATTGAAGGTTGATGCTGCATTCAATGATGAAATCAATAGTATTGAGAACGGATTGAAGATAAAAAAAGGTTAGAAATGCACGGAACCTTGGTATAGTGGTTCTGTTTATATAAATGAAATAAAAGGAAGTCGAGCTTTTTGTATATGCTCAGGCTTCCTTTTCCTGTTTATTTACTTTGAACTTTAAGCTTTATGATTAGTTTTCTTTTTGCTCTTTTTTCATCATCTTTTTCCATTTGAAATATCCGGCTACGGCGATGATGACGTAGAGACCATAGAGCCCAGCCTTGAATGGGATACCTTTTACTATATAAAGATAGCAGCAAACGGCATCTACAAGAATCCAGAAGAACCATTGTTCTATGTATTTCCGTGCCAAGGCCCACAGACCCACAAAGCTCAGGGCATTGGTGAAGCTATCCTGCAATGGTACCGTGGAGTTGGTAAAGGTAATCAGAATATAATAGGTGATTCCCCATGCTGCCAGAAAGAAAATAGCGGTAGGGAGATAGAGCGATTTTTTCATATAAGTGATCGGAAGCTCTTCTTTTTCTGTCTGGTTGTGTTTCTTGCCGAATTTCCAAACAGCATAGCCATAGACGGCTGCCACCGTATAATATACTGCCATACCTGCATCGCCATAAAGACCATGGTTCCAGTATAGCCAGACATCCAGAGCCGGCATGATGATGCCCACTGCCCAAAGCCAGATGCTGGCACGGTACTCCAGCAAGATGTAAATCAAGCCGAGTACCGTGGTAAAGATGTCTAAACCATGTGATGCAATATAATCCATCATGATGTTTTAGTTTTTGAATCTACTTTCTAGAAACCGTGATAATTAGAACTTCAATGTTACATGTCCCATTACAGTGGTGCCTGCCATAGGAATATAGCTGATGGCACTGAGGCGGTGATCCTTAGTGTAACCGGCACTCTGACTTACCGCATTGTACCATACGGAACCGCTCGCTGCGTAATGACGGTTGAAGATATTGTTGATATCAAAACCGAAAACCATCAGCTTGATTCCCAGCTTCTTAGCTACATTTGTCTGATAGTTGAGGCTCAGGTCGCTCTGTGAATAGCAAGGCAATGAACGGTCTTTGCTCTCAGAATTGTCGAGATACTGACTGCTTACGAAGTTGGTGTGCCAGGTTGCTGAGAATCCGGCATAGTGCAGGTCGATGAAACCATTCAGAATAGCTGATGGAGAATATGACAAGGTTGAATTGTCGTAGTGTATCTTCAAAGCATCACCATCCCAATTATCTACATACTCATCGAAATCCTTGATTTTGTTCTTGCTCAAAGCAGCATTTCCCTCCAAGGACAACCATGACAATGGTGCCCAACCTGCTGTCAACTCAACGCCCATGCGATAAGAATCTTTGATATTGGTAGTCAATGGCTCACCGATTTCGCTCAACTGTCCGGTTTGAGCAAGCTGGTTGTCGTAATCCATGAAGTAGAAGTTGGCACCTGCATGCCAGTTGCTTCCCTCATACTGATAACCGAATTCCACATCGAGTAACTTCTCCTGTTTAGGGAAAGGATAGTTGAGGTTGTCGGTATAGTTGTTGCGCTCCGGCTCACGGTTGCTGTAAGCTACGGAAGCGTAAGCCTTATGACCGTCCTTGTTGAAGCTGATACCTGCCTTAGGATTGAAGAAATTGAATTTCTCGTCGATGTTCAACTCCTGATTCTTGTAGCTGCCGTCTTTCTGAGCGATAAACTTATCGTTGATACCATCAGTCTTGTATTCCACACGACGGTATTGCAGGTCTGCGAATGCATTCCAGTAGTCTGCAAAGCGATAGCTTGCCTTGATGAAGGCGCTGTAGTCGTATTTGTGGGCATCAGAATCATAGTACTTATACTTGCCGTTGCTGCCGAGGAACTGCTTCTCTGCATCCTGATTGGTGATATAAGTAAGATATCCCCAGTGGTTGCCATGGAACTGCTGGAGGTTCAAGCCTCCGATTACGTCCCAGTGTTCATCCTTGTAGTTGGTGTTATATACCATGCCGTAGGTGTTCTGGGTCAATCCCTTCTTGCGGATAAAGTCAGACAGCTTTACCTTGTTGCCCTCTGCATCCTTGTAAACTAGTCCGAACTTGGCAAACTTATACTGATTCTTGAACTCCTTGTAGTAGCCGTAACCATAGGTATAGTGCAGGGTGATGTTGTGGCTCCAGTGGCTGTTAGGAGTCCAGGCTGCAGAGAGAATATTGTGGTTCTGATAGAAATTATCTGTAGTTTTCTCCCATTTGTTGCCGTTTCTGAGGGTATATGGCTTGATGGTATAATCGCCCTTTCCATTGCGCACCAAATCGCCAGTCAGGACATTGAATTTCCCCAGTCCAGCCTCGTACATATCCTTGTATGTGCGTATTCCATCATCCATCAATGTGAAGTTGGTATTGTAGTCGCCTCCCAACACGCCATTCCATGCCTGTCCGGTCTTCTCGAAGTTGCCGATGTTCTTATAGCTGATCTTGAAGTTATCTCCTAACCAGGTCAGTCCACCATAGTAAGAGCCGGATCTGCCGTCTGTTCCGTCGATATAGCCATCTGTGGCAGTCTCATGATAAGCACCGTCAAAAACCAGGTGGTTGCCCATCAGTCCGGTAGCGAAGCTGACGCCCGTATTGTAAGTGTTGTAAGTACCGTAAGAACCAGTTACTTCTGCCATAGGAGTGAGCGAAGGAGCAGCTGTAGCCATAGAGATGCTGCCGCCGAAAGCACCATCGCCGTTGGTAGAAGAACCTACGCCACGCTGCACCTGAACACTGCCCAGGAGTGAAGCATAACTGTTCATGTTAGCCCAGAAAACGGTCTGGTCTTCAGGAGAATTGAGAGCCACGCCATCGAGTGTCACGTTGATGCGGCTTCCTGCAGCACCACGGATACGCATGTAGGTAGTACCGGTTCCGATACCATTTTCGCCCCACGCCAGGATACCTGGTGTGCGAGAAAGGAGGAAAGGCAATTCCTTACCTGTAGAGGAAAATTGTTGGAGTTCTGATTTCTTGATGTTGGCAATGGCGTATGGAGCTTCTTTTGTGGCACGTACGCCTTTTACGATTACTTCATTCAAATGTTGCACCTTCAAGGTGTCGATTTTTGTCTGTGCCAGTGCAGCTTGGCTTGCCAAAGAGCAAAATGCTACACCGAGTGTGATCCCGTTGAATCTTTTCATTTATTTAAATTAAAACCTTTATATAAGGGGCATTCGTGTAAAGCTACCCCTTCGTCAGCGCTCTGCTAACTGGATGCAAAGTTAGCAATAATAACCGAAAGCGCAAAATTTTCGTAAGTTTTTTCAAGGTTTCAGTCTTTATATCATTCTTTTTTATTATATTTGCAGCTGTAATTGTATTGAACCTAAATAAAACGAAGATATGGTCAAGAATATTTGTCGTCTAAACCTTTGGGTCTTCTTTTTGGGGACTATGCTAGCATTCTCTTCGTGTCAGAATGAGCAGCAGAAGAATCTGCTCAGCGAGGATGCTATCAATGGTTCTGTGTCCGATATTTATTCCAAAGCCGTAGCGCCCCTATATGATTATATGGACAAGGATAGCCAGGAAACTTCTTATGCCGACCCGCTTTACCATGTCTGGGAATATATCTATCAGGGTATTTCTCTTGCCAATCATTCCCTTGATTTTATTGATGATAACGCCTCGCTGATTACTGCCGACCAGAAAGACCGGTTGAAGGCTGAGGTGCGAGCCATCAGAGCCTTGTTTTATTATGAGGCGATGGATAAGTTTGGGCGTATTCCGGTGGTTTTGTCTTCGGAAGAATCTGCTATTTATGCCTCTGCAAAGTCCGATTCCACTGCTTCCTTTACTGATGTCTATCTTTCTTCCCAAAGTAAGAGAAGTGAGGTCTTTCAGTTTATTTTCAGTGAGTTACAGCAGGTTTTGCCTTATCTCTCCGCTCAGCATAGCGGTAAGGAGGGCAGTTTTTTCGGTCGCATTACGAAACCGGTGGTCAACTATCTGCTGGCAAAGATGGCTTTGAATGCAGAAATTTATACTTTTGATGATTGGACCAAGGGTTATAAGAAGCGTCCAAGGGGTCGTAATATTGATTTTATGGTTCAGACAGCCGATGGTGCCTCCCTGCTGAATGACCTCAAGGCGAGCGAGAATCGCAGCAAGAAGCTGAATGCGTGGGAAACCTGTATTTACTATTGTGATGCTCTGGCTGCTGAGGGATATTCCTTGGACGAGGATGTGATATTCTGCAGTACCGACAGCCGTACAGAGCTTCCTAGCCGTACCGGCACCCCAGTTGCGCGTTTCCTGTTCCGTTATACGGATGTTTTGCTGATGAAGTCAGAGGCAAATATCCGTAATGGTGAGGATGGCAGAACCGAACTGAATATGGTTCGCGCCCGCCAAGGCAAGCCTGCCCATAGGGCTACGCTCAATCGTATTCTCGAAGAGCGTCTTGCCGTATTGTCAAGAGAAGATATTCATCGTCAGGACCTTATCCGCTTTGGTATGTTTACTGATGCCTTCAATCTCTATCCATATCTGAAAGGCAAATCGTCCGTTTATATCACCGTTTTCCCGATTCCTCAGAAATGTATCGATTTAAATCCTAAGTTGGTACAGAATAAGGGATATGAAGAAGAAGGTTCATCTGCTTATAAAACAATGCGTTATGACTAATGGTGAGTGAAACGCCGTGTGGTTGGAATAGCATTTTTTATAAATCCAGCAACGCAGCGTTTCACAGCGTCGCTAGATTTATTTTTTTATTTCCTTTGGATAGCAAATTGGTTTACAACTGAATTTCCTGTAGGAATTACAGCTGATAGAACTTGGTGAAAGCCTTCACGCAATATTCGTGGTCGATAACGCTACCGGTTTCGCGGCAACTGTGCATAGCGAGGATGGCATTGCCCATATCCACACCCTTCAATGGGATGGAAGAGGCGAGGATATTGCCCAATGTGCTGCCACCTGCTACATCGCTGTGGTTTACGAAGCGCTGGCATGGTACACCGGCTGCATCGCAGATGTTGGCGAAGATGGCTGCTGATACAGCATCGCTCGCATACTTCTGGGCTGCATTGAACTTGATGACCGGACCACCGCCCAACTTAGGATGATTCGTAGGGTCGAATTTTTCGCTATAGTTAGGATGCCAGGCATGCGCATTATCGGCTGAAATCATGAAGGCACGCTCTACTGCCTGATAATAAGCCTCTTCTGTATGGCTCTGTGCCAGGGCGATGCGCTGGAGCATATATGAAAGGAATGGACTTCCGGCTCCCTGTTTGGTCTGAGACCCCGTTTCTTCATTATCGAAGATGGCGAGAACCTGGGTGGTATCATTGGCATCAGATGCAATCATCGCCTCTACACCAGCCCAGCACATAGACAGGTCATCGAGTCTGCCTGAAGAGATAAACTCATCGTGTACACCGAAGGTGCAGGCTGGAGTGGCATCAGCCAGATAGAGGTCGAAATCAAGAACATCCTCTTTCTGGATATTCAGTTCGTCGGTTATCACATTCATCAGGAGGTTACCCTTCTCCAGTTCATCATTGATGATGCCGAGGATAGGAAGTACATCCTTCTGCTTGCTCAACTTCACACCATCATTCACCTGGCGGTTGAAGTGGATAGCGAGATTGCTGATCTGCAGCAATGGGCGCTTCACATGAAGAAGGAGCGTCTGGGGATTCATCGCATTCTCACCCTTCACGATAACTCTACCAGCCAAAGTGAGCGGACGGTCGAACCAGGTTGACATGATAGGACCACCATAAACCTCGGTATTCAGTTTTACGATACCGCCCTCGCAAAGCATCTCAGCATTTGGCTTGATGCGGAAGTTAGGCGAGTCGCAGTGGGCGCAGATCATGTGGAAACCGGTATCTGCCAAAGGCTTCTTTCCGATTTGGAAGGCGTAGATGGAAGAGTCGTTCTTGGTAACGAAGAACTTTTCACCCGCTTCAATCTTGCCCAAAGGCTCCTGTGGGTTCATACGGCGGACCCCGTTCTTCTCCAATTCCTTGGAGATATTCTTTACTGCCAGGAAATTCACTGGCGATGCGTCTAGAAAGGATAATAATCTTTTGATCATAGTCTATATCTTTATATTAATATCTTGCAAAGATAATAGATTTTTTTCATTTTATCTCATTATTCTATTTGTTTTTCATTTTTTTGTATTATCTTTGTCCCCAAGTAATATCAATGAAAGAATTATGAAACGACATAAATCCTGTACTCTAATTATATTGCTGCTGTTGGCATCGGCTCTTCAGGCATATGCGCATATTTCCAGAAATATGTTCATGCTTTCCAATCTCAATGCAGACAATGGTCTTTCCAGCCCTCGTGTTTATTCTATTGTCGAGGCAGAGGATGGTGCCATGTGGATAAGTACTAAGCGTGGAGTTGACCGATATAATGGGCAACAAGTAACCAATTATACTTTATACACAGAGATGCCGTATAGTGATGCTAGTGGTAGAAGTATTAAACTGACTAAGGATGCGCAACATCTGATTTACGCCTACGACAACAAGGGAAAGGTGTATATATATGATAAGAGGAAAGATGCATTTGTTTTGAAATGTAATCTTCAGAATATTTTAGGTGGAAGTGTCGTGTTGAACGAACTGTTGGTAGACGAAAAGGGCAATTTCTGGTTAGCTATGGATAGAGGCATTTATTGCTTATCAGCAGCTACTGATGGAAAGGAGATAGTTCGGGAGACAGCTAAGGGTAGGTTTGTATTGAAAAATACCTATATTAATCATATCCAATTTATAGGTGAGAAACTCTTGATAGGAACATTTAAAGATGTTTATTGCTATTCGATGCCTGCCCGGAAGTTAGAAAAGAAGATTAGTGGCAGTTCTGTAGTATCCTCTTATCATGATATTGTGGGACATCGTATCTGGCTGGGTACTTTTCACGAAGGAGTTAAAGTGATGGATGATAGTACTTGGAAGCTGATAAAATCTGCTGATTTCCAATCTTTGCAAAACATTCCTAAAATTCCCGTACGTTCAATCATTTTATATGATAAGCAGACTCTTCTGATGGCTGTAGATGGAGCTGGAATATATGCTTATGACAGTTCGAATAAACAAACCAAACTCTTGCTTGATACAGATGGACGTCCTGGTAACGTGTTGAATGGTAATGGATTATACACCTTGTGCTGCGATCGTTTTGGCGATTTATGGACTGGCTCTTACTCGGGAGGAGTAGATTTGGCAATACCGATGAAACATACTTTGGAATATATCACACATGAATATCTCAACAATCAATCACTGATAGATAATTGTGTGAACGATGTTTTCCAAAGCCGTGATGGGAAAATATGGTATGCCACAGATAAAGGAGTAAGTGTTTATGATGCGCAGACTCATCTTTGGCATCATGGATTATATAATAAAGTGGCGCTTACGATTTGTCAGACTGTAGACGGCAGAATTCTGGTTGGTACCTATGGTAATGGCGTATATCAGGTTAATGCTGATGGCACTAGTATGCCTGCTTATTCTGTGGATACAGGAATGTTGAAGAGTGATTACGTATTCAGTCTTTTAACTGATAGCGATGGTAATATTTGGGTGGGATGTTTGGATGGAGATATGGCTTGTTTCCCTTCAGATAAATATAATTTGAATGGAACGGGAAAGTCGGTATTCTATCTGCCTGTCAACGAAGTGCAATGCATCACGGAATCATTGGATAAGCGTTTTATTGCTGTAGGAACTTCGCATGGAGGCTATTTGATTGATAAGCGCGAACCTTTGCATCCTCGTCGTTTCTTTTATCCTGAACAGTATCCCGATAAAGACATTAATTTGTTTGTCAACAGTATGGCTTTTCAGGATTCCCGTCATATCTGGATTGGAACGGATGGAGGAGGACTCTATGATTATGATTTCCTGACAAAGAAGTTTAAGCGTTATACTAATCAGGACGCTTTGCCTTCTAATACTGTTTATGGACTTATAAAAGGTATTAATGGCAATTTGTGGATAAGTACGGATAAAGGATTGGCGTTCATGAAACAGGGGAAGATAGTAAACCTCAACATCTTTAAGGGAATGGAACGTGAGTATAACCGAATGTCTGTTGCGTGTACTTCAGATGGCAGGGTGCTTTTTGGCAGCAACGATGGAGTTGTCACTTTGGCTCCTATGTTTGCCAAAGGTTTGAATTATGCCGCTCCACTTCGTATTCATAGTGTTGAGGTTGAAGGTGTCGAACGTTCCGATCACTGGAATGAATGTCTCTTTGAAATGTTGAAGGAAGGCAAATTGAAACTTAGCCATAACGAGAATACGCTGGTTGTTTCTTTCGAGAGTATCAATTATCAATACCAGTATGATATTCAATATCAATATTATTTGGAAGGATACGACCGTAATTGGAGTAAATCATCTTCTAATCAGTTGGCACGATTTGTAAATTTGCCTTCGGGCAGCTATGTGCTTCATGTAAAGGCTATCTGCAGAAGTAATGGTAGAGAATTGGGAGAAACAACCTTGGAAATTCATATAGCCCAACCTTGGTGGAATACCTGGTGGGCATGGTTTATCTATCTCTGTATTTTTGCTGCCATCTTATATTTTGTCTGGCAGTATTACAAAGAGCGCTTACAGCGAAAGTATTATGATGAAAAAATCAATTTCTTCGTTAATACTGCCCATAACATACGTACTCCTTTGAGTCTCGTGTTGGCTCCTCTTGATAATCTGGCTAATGATTCCAACTTGAGTGAGAAAAGTCGTGGATTCTTGGATATGGCGCATCGTAACGGCAACAAACTATTGAAGATGGTTACAGAATTGCTTGACTTCCAAAAGGCAGAGCAGTCTGCCGAACAGGTTCGCCTGCAAGATATAGAATTGCCGATGCTTTTACGTGTGCAGTTGGAAAAGTTTGTATTGGCAGCTCAGGAGAAGCATATTCAACTGTGTATTGAAACGTGTCCGCAGCAACAGATTCATTCTGATGTCAAAATGATGGATTTGATATTGGAAAATCTTCTCTCGAATGCTATCAAATATACACCTCAAGGTGGAAAGGTTACGTTGTCGGCTTCTATTGAAGGTAAGATGGCTATGATTCATGTATGTGATACAGGTATAGGTATCCCAAAGGCCGAAATTAAGAGTATCTTCAAGACCTTCTTCAGGGCTTCTAATGCGATAAATTCTCAGGAAATGGGAAGTGGATTAGGACTGATGCTTACACGAAAGCTTGTAGAGAAATTAGGAGGAAAGCTTAGTTTCGTAAGTGAGGAAGGAAAGGGTACTACTTTCTGTGTGAAGATGCCATTAGGTAATGTAACAGATTCTTCTGTTCGGCTTGTAGGAGAAAAGAAAAATGTTGCAACTGAATCTTCTTTAGCTGAAGATAAGCATGATGAAACTTGCCAGACTGTTTCTTCTGCGGTTCTGCAGGATGCTGATGTTTCAACGGATACACTTCTTTTTGTCGATGACAATGAAGATCTTCGCAAATATATCAGAATGACTTTTGGTGATTCTTATCAAGTAGTTGATGTGGAGAGTGCAGAGGCTGCCTTGAAATATTTGAAAGAGGGCGGGGTATGTGATATCGTTGTTTCTGATGTCATGATGCCGGGAATGCACGGAGATGAGTTCTGTCGCAGCATCAAGGAAAATAAGGAAACATCATGGCTGCCTGTTATCCTGCTGACTGCTAAGGCTGGTCGTGACTTTATGATAGAGGGACTCGGACTTGGTGCTGATGACTATATAGCCAAGCCATTCGATACTGCTATTCTTGCGAGTAAGGTTGCTAGTATTTTGAAGAATCGTCGCCGGTTGAGTCAGTATTATATGGACAGAAGCCTTGCTCTTGTTAGAGGAGAGGTTGCTTCTGAGTCTGCTTCTTCCGAGCAGATTGTGGGTTCTGATTCTTCCTATGAACTCTTGGAACCTACTGGAGCTTCTGAAAAGAAAAAAGATGATACTGTCTTGAATAAGCAAGGCCAGACATTCGATAATGTGGCAGAAGCTGTTCTGAATCCACAAGACCAGGCTTTTGTAGACAAAGCTACCCGTTTGGTGTTGGCTCATCTGAGCGATACAAACTTTAATATCGACCGACTCTGTAGAGAGATGGCGATGAGCAGAACGCTTTTCTATGGTAGGCTGAAGACTCTTACGGGTCAAAGTCCGCAGGATTTTATGCGTTTGATACGTCTGGAGCAGGCTGCAATCTTCCTGAAACAGGGGGATAGTGTGCTGGAGGTCTCAGTGAAAGCCGGTTTTGTAAATGTGAAGTACTTTAGTACTGTATTTAAAAAGCACTTTGGTGTTTCTCCAAGTAAGTATCTGTAAATTAGAGTTTTAAATTCAAAGAAAAGGTTTCTGTTTAGACGATATGTCTGAATTGAAACCTTTTTATGTTTGTTATCTAACCCTCTGAAAGTTCCTTTTCTTTATCTTTGCAGCCAAATTCTGTTACGTAAGTCAAACAGTTATTAAAAAAACGAAACAATAACAATATAAACATAAAAATGAAAAGGAACTTTTTGAAATTTAGCCTCTTTTTAATAGGCATCTTCACATGTCTCTCATGCGAAGCAAGTACGTTGCACTCATCATCCAGCAGTTCTGATGGCGTAGGCGAATCCATACCTACTGCCCAGCAATGGAATAAAGACGTTGTGGGGTGGAATCTTGGCAACGAATTCGAGTGCTCAGCTCCTGGACAGGATGGTGAGTCGATGCAGATTGGCAACCCTGATGGTTCTATCCATGCAGAGACAGCCTGGGGCAATCCCGTTGTTACCAAGAAGATGATACAAGCCGTGAAGAAGGCAGGTTTTAATGCCATCCGTATTCCAATCCGTTGGCAGTGCCACATTACCAACGCTCAGGCGATGAGCATCGACAAGGCTTGGATTGCTCGCATCAAGGAGGTGGTGGGCTGGTGCCTTGACAACGGTTTGAAGGTTATCATCAATGTGCATCATGAAAAATGGCTCGAAGGTCGTCCTACCTATCAATATAAGGAAGAAAACTGCCAGAAGCTTGCGCTCCTCTGGATGAATATCGCCTCTGAGTTTGCCAATTATGACAGTCGCTTGGCTTTTGCCGGTACCAATGAGGTTCACATCAGGGACAACTGGGGCAAGCCTACTGCCGAAAACCTCGAAGTGCAGAATGCTTACAATCAGATATTCGTGGATATGGTTCGTGCCACAGGCGGCAACAATGCCAAGCGCCACCTCATCTTACAGACTTACGTTTGCAACCCTTGGTTTGGCATCGAGAATGGAGATTTCATCATTTCAAAGGATGCCGAAGGCAATGGCAACAACTATATGAGTGTGGAATTCCACTACTATCAGCCATGGAGCTACGCCGGCGATTGCACCTACGATTACTGGGGTGATGCTTACAAGGATGCTGGCAAGATACCTGCTGAAAACGAGAAGACGATGACGGATTTCTTCGACAAGGCGGTGAATACCTGGAGCAACAAAGGACTGGGTATCGTAATAGGAGAGTGGGGAGTAACCGATCATTATAAGTCAAACTCAGAGAAAGTGCATGAAAACATGACCTACTACTGTAAGTTCTTGACTACGGAGGCTCGCAAACGAGGCTTCTCTACTTTCGTTTGGGACAACAACCACTTCGGCAACGGCTCTGAGAAGTATGGCATCTTCGACCGTTTCAAGAGTATGAAGGTGAATGCTCCTTGGATTCTCGAAGGAATCTTTGGGAAAGAATAATGTTAAACTAAAAACAAAATATCAATTATGAGAAAGAAAACTATGTTTCTCGGCCTGCTCGGTGCAGGTTTGATGTGGATGCCTGCTTCTGCCATTCTCGCTGCCCAGATGAACAATGCTGCGATGAGCGTGCAGCAGAACCAGGGCATCAAGGGTACAGTGGTGGATGCCACTGGCGAAACCTTGATTGGCGCTAGCGTGAAGGTGGCTGGTACAACCAACGGTGCCGTTACCGATATAGATGGTAACTTTACGTTGAACTGCAAGCCTGGAGTAACGCTCGAAGTGAGCTACATCGGTTACAAGACGATGACCGTGAAAGCTGCTAATGGCATGAAAATCACGATGCAAGAGGATGGTAAAGCCTTGAATGAGGTAGTTGTCACCGCCCTCGGTATCAAACGAGACCGCAAGGCCCTCGGCTATGGCTTGGAGGAAGTGAAGGGTGAGGAACTCACCAAGGCGAAGGAAACCAACGTCATCAACTCTCTTTCAGGTAAGGTGGCTGGTCTTGTTGTGCAGAACACCGCTGGCGGTGCTTCTGGTTCTACCCGCGTGCTCCTTCGTGGTAATACAGAAATGGCAGGCAATAACCAGCCTCTCTATGTGGTGGATGGTGTGCCTTTGGATAATACCAACTTTGGCAGTGCTGGTGAAGCTGGTGGTTATGACCTCGGTGATGGTATCTCTGCCATCAACCCTGACGACATCGAGACGATGACCGTATTGAAAGGTCCTGCTGCCTCTGCCCTCTATGGTAGCCGTGCTTCCCACGGTGTTATCTTGATTACAACCAAGAAGGCGGAGAAGGATAAGATTTCCGTGGAGTACAATGGTTCTTATACTATCGATACCCAGTTGGCTAAATGGGACGACATCCAGGAGATATATGGCGCTGGCTACAATGGCGAGCTTCCTAATTCGAGCACTTCTGGTACGAACTCAAGTTGGGGACCTAAGGCCGATGACTTCATGTTCAAGTATTTCGATGGCGAGGAGCGTCCTTTCCTGATGCACCCTAACAATGCCTCCGATTTCTTCCGCACAGGTTTCACCGCCCAGAACTCTGCCATCCTCTCAGTTAATTCCGGTAAGACGGGTATGCGTTTCTCTGTTACCGATATGCGCAACAAGGATATCTTGCCAAATACTAATATGAGTCGTGACAACTTCAACCTCCGTGTGAATACCTCAGCAGGTCCTATTGACTTCGACTTCACCGCCAACTATACTCGTGAGAAGGTGAAGAACCGTCCTGCCCTTGGTGACTCTCAGAGCAACGTGGGTAAGAACCTCATGACCCTGGCGGGTACCTACGACCAGGCTTGGTTGAAGCACTATGAGGATGCCGACGGCAACTACTCCAACTGGAATGGTAACGACCAGTATAACAAGAACCCATACTGGGATCTCTATAAGAACAGCAATACATCCGACAAGGACGTGTTCCGTTTTACGGGTAAGGCCATCTGGAACATCGACAAGCACCTCAAGTTGCAGGGTACCATCGGTACCGATATCAACAGCATGAACTTCGAGGACTTCATCGCTAAGACAACTCCAGGAACTCCTGCCGGAAAGCTTACCGACCAAATCTTCAACAACCGCACATTCAACGCCGAGATACTCGCCCTCTACAACAACTCATGGGGCGACTTCGATGTCAACGCTACCGCTGGTGGTAACATCTTCAAGGTGAACAACAAGACCATTACCAACGTCGGTCTCAACCAGCAGATGAATGGCATCAAGAACATCATGAACTATCAGGAGCAGAATACTCGCGAGAGCATGTATAAGAAGCAGATCAGCTCTCTCTATGCCAGCGCGAGCCTCGGCTACAAGCATACTTACTATCTGGAGGGAACTCTCCGTGGAGATAAGTCTTCTACGCTCCCTTCGGGCAATAATACATATATATATCCTTCTGTATCTGGTAGCTTGGTATTCTCTGAGTTTATCAAGAACAAGAAGTTCATCAATTACGGTAAGATTCGCGCATCTTGGGCAAAGGTAGGTAGCGATACCGATCCATACCTGTTGGCACTCAACTATACCACGGGCAAGTACAGCTACTCGGGTTATACCATCGGTATGATAGCCAACTCAACACAGCCAAACAAGGATTTGAAGCCTACTATGACAGGTTCTTACGAGGTAGGTTTGGAGATGAAGTTCCTTAACGGACGCTTGGGCTTGGATGCCACCTATTACAACCAGAACTCCAAGGACCAGATTTTGAGTTTGGCTTCAACCACCACCTCTGGCTATGCTTACCGCCTCATCAATGCCGGTGAGATTCAGAACCAGGGTATCGAGATTGCCCTCAATGCCCGTGCCTTGCAGATCAAGGACTTCGCTTGGGACTTGGGTGTCAACTTCTCGAAGAATACCAACAAGGTGAAGTCGCTCACCGATGGCATGGACTACTTCGAGTTGGCGAAGGCATACTGGTGCGGTGTTTCTGTAGGTGCCAAGGTAGGTGAGAACTATGGAGCTATCCGTGGACACGACTTCCTCTACAACGACAAGGGTCAGGTGGTTGTCGATGCAGCTACTGGTCTTCCAAAGGTTGACCAGAAAATCAAGACCATCGGCAATTCTACTTGGGACTGGACAGGTGGTTTCTACTCAACCTTCAGCTACAAGAACTTCCGCCTCTCTGCTGCATTCGATGTGAAGGTAGGTGCCGACATCTACTCAATGTCTATGCGTTCTGCATACCAGACTGGTAAGGCAAAGGGAACATTGGCAGGTCGTGAGGAGTGGTACACTTCTGAGGAGGCTCGCAAGGCTTCGGGTATGGACCTTGCCGCATGGCGTGAGTCTGGCAACTGCAAGGGACTCGTAGTGGATGGTGTTATCGACAATGGTGATGGTACTTATCGCAAGAACGACATCGCCGTGAACCCTGAAGATTACTGGAAGCATGTGGCAAATGGCGTGCAGAGTGCCTTCGTTTACGACAACTCTTACGTGAAGTGTCGTGAGATTACTTTCGGCTATACCTTCCCAGAGAGCATCCTGGGCAAGTATGTCAAGGGCTTGACCGTATCCTTCGTGGCTCGTAACCCATTCATTGTTTGGAAGAACATTCCTAACATCGACCCAGACTCCAGCTACAATACTTCAGGTCTCGGTCTGGAATATGGTTCCCTGCCATCTCGCAAGAGTTATGGTTTGAACGTGAACGTGAAGTTCTAATCTCGAAAAAATAGAATCAATTTCTTTAGAAGAGTTCTAATATATAATAAGGTAAGAAAATGAACAATATAATCAAGAAATATATAGGTAAGAGCAGCCTGATGATGGCTTTCGCCCTGATGGCAACCGGCACTGCGATGACTTCTTGCTCAGATGATACCTTGAGCAACATCAATACCGACAAGACCAAAGTGAACGAGCTCGACCCTAACGCACAGTTGACAACAGCTTTGTTGCAGACTTACGGTGACTTCAGTCTGATGGATACCTACCGTAACTATATAACTGGTTTTCCACAGTATTTCGCTGGTGGTTGGAATGTAACCAATTACGCTGGTTCTAATTTCAGAGAAGATGATATGACCCGTCGTGTCTGGGATCGCTATTATGAAATCAGTATCAAGAACCTTGTGGATGCCATCCACAATTCTGCTGACAAGGCAAACTTGAATGCGGCACTTCGTATCCATCGTGTCTATCTCACGGCAGTTTTGGCAGATACCTACGGTGACGTGCCTTGTTCGGAGGCAGGTCTGGGTTATATCTCAGGTATCTCCACCCCTAAGTATGATACCGTAGAGGAACTCTACAGCTGGTTCTTCGAGGAACTTGACGCTTGCGAGAAGCAGCTTGGCACAGGTACCGACCACATTTCTGGTGATGTTACCAGCATGGGTGGTGATGTAGTTCAGTGGAAGAAGTATGCCAATGCACTCCGTATGCGCTATGCCATGCGCATTTCCGATGTTAATCCACAGAAGGCAAAGGAGGAGTTTGAGAAGGCTGTAGCTGCCGGTGCCATCGCCAGTGCAGCCGATGATGCTTATATCAAGTATGCTGATGCTCCATTTACCTATTATGATGGAGCCAACGACTACGATTTCCGTGCCAATGCATTGAGCGAGACTCTCTATGGTCAGGATGCCACATCGCCTACCATGGTATGCTCTACCTTGTTTTATCAGTTGCAGAATACCAATGACCCTCGTCTCTATCGCATCTGCCGTCACTACTACAATATCAAGCGTAGTCAGGTGAAGCCAGATAAGGAACAGAATATCGACTTGACCGATGATTTCCTGGCTTACTTCCAGAACAAGGGTCTCGGTGAGGAGCCTTGCAACCCTGGTGCAGCCTGGTACACAGACTGGATGAATCCAGCAACGTTGGATGATCTTCCTACTTTGAAGAAGTATGCAGAGATAGACGAGAACACTTATGCCAACTCTGATTATATAGCCCGAGCTAGTCGTCCTTGCCTGAACATCGACTTCGAGATGCCTTCTTGTCCTGGCGACTTGATGAGCTATGCAGAGGTAGAGTTCCTCAAGGCTGAGGCTGCAACCAAGGGTTGGAATGTAGGTGGTGGTGATGCAGAGAGTCACTACGAGGCTGGTGTTCGTGCCAGCATGGAGTTGCTCAACAACTACTATCTTACATCCAACAAGATTTCCAAGGAAGAGATAGATGCGTTCATTGCTAACAATCCGTTGGGTGACAATCCTAAGGAGACCATCAACACCCAGGCTTGGATTCTCCACATGATGAATCCTTCTGAGGGTTGGGCTAACATGCGCCGCTCTGACTATCCTGCCATCTTGAATCGTGATCTCTTGACCAAGAATGGTTTCACTTATACGGATTCCGATTGGTCAATGCCTGTCCGCTTGCAGTATCCTGAGTTGGAAGCTCAGTACAACAATGCCAACTACAAGGCTGCCATCGACCGCATGGGTGGTACAGACGATTGGCACAAGCACCTCTGGTGGGACAAGGCTGATGTAAACCTTCAGCCAGACTTCAATCCTCCATTCGGAAAGGGATATAGCAAGTAGTGTTTAATGTTAAGTGTTAAATGTTAAGTCTTATAGGACAATAGAATAGAATAATTAATTATGAATAAGACAATGAAACAATATAAGGGAAAAGTTTTGAAGGCTATGATGATGCTCTTAGCCGTGGGTTTCGCACTGGCTGGTACATCTACCTTGTCTTCTTGCTCTTCTGACGATGAACCGTACTTCACTGTCAGCGAAGATGACGATCCACGTATCTTGAACACCGACTTGGCTGATTCCAAGATAGACCGCAAGACTAATTATAAGTTGGAAATCAAGGTGACTCCTGTTCACTACACCACTGTGACATGGTTGCTCGATGGCACTCAGATTTATGAAGGTACCACTATCGACCAGACTTTGCCTGTAGGTAATCATGAACTGAAGATTGTGGCAACCACCACCAAGGGCAAGAGCACATCCCGCACCTTGAACGTTACCGTGACTCCTGCTGCCGATGACCCAGCCCTGGGTACCAATGCCATCGAGCTTTGGGTAGCTCCAGGTGCTGAGACCACTATCCATAAGTGCAAGAATCTCGGTACAGTTACTAAAGTAATGGTAGGTGGCAAGGAAGTAGCCTTCGAGGTTCTCGAAGAGGGCACAGCCTTGAAGCTCACTGCTCCTACAGGTTTGGAGAATGGTGACTATGATATCACTTTGGTAGATGGTGAGGGCAACCAGTTCCCTGGCGGTACCATCAAGGTAACCACCGAGGCTCGCCCATCTATGGAGAATACCCTCTGGGAAGGTGAGTTTGCCGTGACATGGGGCACTCCTTTCGATGCCTTGAAGGATACCTTCCTCTCAAAGGTGAAGGCTGGCACCATCCTCCGTGTTTATGTGGATGGAAACGGTCAGGGTACCGCTGCCACAGCTTGGTGGAACAACATCCTTACTGGTAAGGGCGACCCAGAGCGTGGCGACATTATGGTGAATGGACCTGCTAAATGGGAGTTTGAACTGACCGACCTCTCTATCCAACTCTTGACAGAGCAGAATGGTCTCCTCCTCGTGGGTGACGGTTACACCGTAAAAAAAGTAACTATTGAATAATATATTGGAAAGATTTCCGTTTTTATCATAAAACGTCAAACCTTTACGACTTATGAAGAAAATATTATTTTCTATTTCAATGTTGGCATTGGCTTATACAGCCAGTGCCAATGTTCCAGTTATCAAGAGCGACCCTAAGATTGAGGCTCAGGTAGAACAAACCCTGAAGAAACTCACCTTGGAGGAAAAGATAGGTCAGATGATGGAATTGGTGACCGACCTCTTTGGTGCCAACGACAAGAACGGTGTGTTCTATATCGACGAGCACAAGACCGATTCTATCCTTTCCCGCTATAAGATTGGCTCTATCCTCAACGCTCCAAATACCTGCGCACCAACCGCCAAGCAGTGGGAGAAGTACATCGCGCAAATCCAGAAGATCTCGATGAAGCGCATCGGCATCCCTTGTGTCTTCGGTCTCGACCAGAACCATGGTTCTACTTATACACAGGGCGGAACCCTCTTCCCGCAGAACATCAATGTGGCTGCCACCTTCAATCGTGAGATAGCTCGCCGTTCGGCTGAGGCTACCGCTTATGAGACTCGTGCAGTGAGCGTGCCTTGGACTTACAGTCCTACCGTTGATCTCGGTCGTGATGCCCGTTGGCCTCGCATCTGGGAGAACTTTGGCGAGGATTGCTACCTCAGTTCAGAGATGGGCAAGGCGATGGTCTATGGTTTCCAGGGCGAGGACCCAAACAACATCGACCAGTATCACATTGCCACTTCAATGAAGCACTTCATGGGCTATGGTGTGCCTTGGACCGGTAAAGACCGTACGCCAGCCTATATCTCTCCTGCCGACTTGCGAGAGAAGCACTTCGCTCCTTTCCTGGCGGGTCTGCAGGCTGGAGCCTTGACCGTGATGGTGAATTCCGCTTCCGTCAATGGTATGCCGATGCACGCCAACAAGGACATCCTGACAGGATGGCTGAAGGAAGAGACAGGATGGGATGGTGTGCTCATCACCGACTGGGCAGACATCAACAATCTCTATACTCGTGAGATGGTGGCAAAGGACAAGAAGGATGCGCTCCGCATTGCCATCAATGCTGGTATCGATATGATTATGGAACCTTATTCTTGCGATGCTTGTGGCTACCTTGTAGAACTGGTGAAGGAAGGTAAGATTCCGATGAGTCGCATCGACGATGCCTGTCGCCGTGTGCTTCGCATGAAGTACCGTCTCGACCTCTTCAAGAACCCAACCCAGAAACTGAAGAATTATCCTAAGTTTGGTGGCGAGGAGTTTGCCAAGCTCGCCTTGGAGGGAGCTACCGAGAGTATGGTGCTCCTGAAGAACGAGGGTAATATCCTTCCTTTGCAGCATGGCAAGAAGATTCTACTTACGGGTCCTAATGCCAATCAGATGCGCTGCCTGGACGGTGGATGGAGCTATACCTGGCAGGGGCATCGTGCTGATGAGTTTGCCGGCAAGTACAATACCATCTATGAGGCATTCTGTAATGAGTATGGCAAGGAGAATGTTATCTTGAACCAGGGTGTTACCTATAATGAGAAGGGAAAATACTGGGAGGAGAACGAACCTCAGATTCAGGGCGCAGTTGATGCTGCAAAGAATGTTGATGTCATCGTTGCCTGCATCGGTGAGAACTCTTACACAGAGACTCCGGGCAATCTGACCGACCTTTGGCTCTCAGAGAACCAGCGCAATCTCGTGAAGGAACTCGCCAAGACCGGTAAGCCTGTCGTTCTGGTATTGAATGAAGGTCGTCCTCGTCTCATTGCTGACATCGAACCATTGGCACAGGGCATCATCGACATCCTTATCCCTGGCAACATGGGCGGCGATGCCTTGGTAAACTTGGTATCGGGCAAGTCAAACTTCAGTGGCAAGATGCCTTACACCTATCCTAAGGAAATCAATTCGCTCGCCAACTATGACTTCAAGAAGAGTGAGGAGGTGGGTACGATGGAAGGTGCTTACGACTACAATGCGAAGATTACCCAGCAGTGGGGCTTCGGATATGGTTTGAGTTATACCTCTTACAAATATAGCAACCTGAAGGTTTCTCAGTCTGATTTCCGCCACGGCGACATCATCAAGGTGAGCGTGGATGTGAAGAATACGGGAAAGGTGGCAGGCAAGGAGAGTGTCCTCTTGTTCAGCAGCGATCTTATCGCCAGTATGGTTCCTGATGGTCGTCGCCTCCGTGCCTTCAACAAGATAGAGCTTCAGCCTGGTGAGACCAAGACCGTGACCTTTGAATTAAAGGCAGACGATTTGGCCTTCGTTGGTTGGGATGGCAAATGGAGATTGGAGGAAGGTGACTTCAAGTTGATGATTGCTGACCAGAGTGCTGATATCCATTGTACTGATACTTATCTATGGAAATCAGCCAACCGATAAAGTATATTTAAAAGATGTGTTAAAGAAAAGAGCGTGCCAATAGCGGTGCGCTCTTTTTGTTTGCATAGTAAAATGCGAAGAGTTAAATATCTACAAGAATCCCCCATGATGTTTGGTGTTATGTCTTGAAATGATTACTTTTGCAAATCATAATTTTTGCAGATTTACAGAATCATTCAAAACAAGGATAAATGGAAATAGTAATTGGAATCATCATAGGGCTTGCCATCGGATTCTTCGTGGGAAAACTGATGGAAGCAAAAAGTGCGGGAGAGGAGAAAACGCAGCTTGTTGCGAAGGCGCAGGTGCTGCAGGCTAACATTGAACAGAGCAATCTGCATCATGCTTCTGAGGTTCAATCCTTGAAGCAATCTCATGCTGTAGAAGTTCAAGGTCTGAAGGATTCTCATGCTTCTGAAGTTCAATCCTTAAAAGTACAGATAGAGAACGAACGACAGTATGCCGCCAGACTCAGGGCGGAAAGCGACCAGCAGTGGGCACAGAAACTCGAGAGCCTGAAGCAGGAAATGCAGCGAATGACGATAGAACAGCAGAAGGTGGCGGCTGAGCAGTTGGCTGCCAAGCAGTCGGCTCTGCAGGAAAACAACCGTCTGCAGATGGATGAACTCCTGAAACCTATCAAGGAACAGTTTGCTGATTTCAAGAAATCGGTAGAGGAGAGCAAAACCCAGAACGAGGTGAACAAGAAGGAACTGCAGAACACCTTCGAAGCCACGATGAAACTCTTCCAGCAGGAACAGCAGCAGGCTGTACTGAACCTGAAGGAGCAGACCGAGAAGATTGGCTCCGATGCTGCCAACCTGACCAAGGCATTGAAGGGCGACAGCAAGATGCAGGGCGACTGGGGCGAGATGGTGCTGGAAACCATCCTGGAGAACAGCGGACTTCGTAAAGATGAGGAATTCTTCATTCAGGAGAATACGAAAGATGAAGAGGGAAAGAACTATCGTCCGGATGTCATCGTCAGATTCCCGGAAGGCAGAAGTGTGGTCATCGATTCCAAGGTTTCGCTTACCGCCTATTCCGATGCTCTGGCAGCTGAAGATGAGGCTGAACAGGAACGCCTGATGAAGGCACATGCGCTGAGCGTACGAAAGCACATCGATGAACTGGCAGCCAAAGACTATTCTAAACTGGTGGATGATGCCATTGGCTTCGTACTGATGTTCATTCCTAACGAGACCAGCTATATCGCAGCGATGAAGCAGCAGCCGGATCTCAGCCGTTATGCTTATCAGAAGAAGATTATCATCATCTCACCAAGCAATCTGCTCATGGCACTCCAGCTTGCCTATAATCTCTGGCAGTATGACCGGCAGAACAAGAATGTGGAGAAAATCGTGAAGACGGCAGCTGACCTGTATGATAAGGTGGCTGGCTTCGAAGATACCTTTATGAGTGTGGGGGATCTGATAACCCGCCTTTCGGGTACTTTTGATAAGGCTAAGAAGCAACTCTATGACGGCACCGGCAATGTGATGAGAAGGGTAGAGAGCCTGAAGGGACTTGGAGTGACACCGAAAAAGCAGATCAAGGAACTGGATAATCTGTAAAGTGTATACAAATAGTCTGCTGTTGGTTAAAAGGGAAACAGGGCGAAAAGCATTTTTTGTTACCGAAACATTTCTAATTGTTCAATTTAAGTTTCTAATTGTTCAATATTTTGAAATAATCTCTAAAAAGGAGCGGTATTTCAGATTAAATTCGTAATTTTGCCCTGACTCAACAGAAGAGGAATCATTGTATTGCTTATAAAAAGGCAAAAATTTACATAAAACAACATCAATAATTATTAATTATGAAACTGAATGACATTCTTTCTAACAACTTTCAAACTACAGAATGGGAAGCCAAAGGTTATGAGCTCCCTAAGTATGATATTGCTGCTGTAGCTAAGAAGACGCATGATGAACCTACTTGGGTTCACTTTGGTGCTGGTAACATCTTCCGTGCGTTCCCTGCTGCTATTCTTAACGATGCACTTAACACCGGCAAGTACGATCGTGGTGTTATTGTTGCTGAAAGCTTCGACTACGAAATTATCGATAAGGCTTATCGTCCTTACAATAATCTCTCTCTTCTCGTAGGCCTCCAGTCTAATGGTACTATCGAAAAGAAGGTTATCGCATCTATTACCGAAAGTATCAAGGCTGACAAGCAGTTTGCTGACGACTGGGCGCGTTTGGTTCAGATTTTCCAGGCTCCATCTTTGCAGATGGTTACTTTTACCATCACCGAGAAGGGATATTCTTATAATGATGCAGATTTGGCACGTGGTCTTGATGCAGTATTTGCTATGGGTAAGCTTACCGCTCTTCTCTATGAGCGTTATAAGGCAGGCAAGTTGCCACTTACTCTTCAGTCTACCGACAACTGTTCTCACAACGGCGACCATGTTAAGGCTGGCGTAAAGGCTTATGCTGAGCGTTGGGCACAGGATGGTGTCGTAGAGGCTGGTTTCGTAGATTATATCAATGACAGCAGCAAGATTACCTATCCTTGGTCTATGATTGATAAGATTACTCCTCGTCCACACGAGAAGGTACAGGCGATGCTCGCTGAGGATGGTTTCGAGGATAACAATACGATTATCACCGAGAAGCATACTTTCACCGCTCCTTTCGTAAATGCCGAGGAAGTGCAGTATCTTGTTTGCGAGGATACTTATACCAACGGTCGTCCGCCATTGGAGTTGGGCGGTGCGCTCTATACATCCCGCAAGACTGTGGATGAGGTTGAGACCATGAAGGTAACCACCTGTCTGAACCCTCTCCATACAGCGATGTCAATCTATGGTTGCATTCTCGACTATACCTTGATTTCTGCAGAGATGGCTGATGATGATCTTCGTGCCTTCATCCAGAAGATAGGTTATATCGAGGCAATGCCAGTAGTAACAGATCCAGGTGTGTTGAATCCATACGAGTTTATCGGCACCGTTATCAACAAGCGTCTGCCTAACCCATTCATGCCAGATGCTCCTCAGCGTATCGCTACCGATACCAGCCAGAAACTCTCTATCCGTTTCGGTGAGACTATCAAGAAGTATATCGACCGTGGTCTCGACAAGAGCAACCTTGTGTTGATTCCTCTGGTATTGGCAGGTTATGCCCGTTATCTCAAGGCATTGGATGATAATCTGAAGCCATTCGAGCCATCTTCCGACCCATTGTTGGCAGAACTGCAGGCCATCGTGGCTCCTCTGGAGGTAGGCAAGGCTGATCAGGACTACTCTTGCCTCAAGAACCTCTATTCTCGCAAGGATGTATTCGGACTCGATCTCTACGAGGCTGGCTTCGGCGAGCAGATAGAAGGCATGGTGAAGGAACTCTTCGCCGGCAAGGGTGCCGTAAGACAGACATTGCACAAGTACGTTGCTGCAAGATAATTCATTTTTTTGATTTAACCAATACATTATATATAAAGATATATGGAAAGAACATGGCGCTGGTTTGGCAAGAAGGATAAGATTACGCTTGCCCAGCTGAAACAGATAGGTGTGGAGGGTATCGTGACAGCATTGCACGATGTGCCTCTGGGTGAAGTTTGGACACGCGAGAAGATTCATGAACTCAAGGAGTACATCGAGTCTTATGGCATGAAATGGAGCGTGGTTGAGTCTTTGCCTGTGGTTGAAACCCTGAAATATGGCGGTCCTGACTGCGACCATCAGATTGAGGTTTACAAGGAAAGTCTCCGCAACCTGGGTGAGGAAGGCATCAAGTGCATCTGCTACAACTTCATGCCGGTTTTGGACTGGGCACGTACCGATTTGTCTCACGACAATCCTAACGGAGCCAACAACCTCTATATGAACTGGGGCGAGTTTGCCTACTTCGACATCTATATCCTCCAGCGTGAAGGCGCCCGTGAGGATTGGGCTGAGTTCTCTAAGGAGCACAAGTGGGGCAGAGACCTCGTGGCTGAGGCTGATGAAATCAAGAAGACTTCTACACCAGAGCAGGATCATGCTCTGGTAGAGAATATCATCATCAAGACCCAGGGTTTCGTATCGGGTAACTTCAGTGAGGGCGATTCTGCTCCTGTCCAGAAGTTCCGCGACCTGTTGAAGCTTTACGATGGCATCGACAAGAAGAAGTTGCAGGAGAACATGAAGTACTGGCTGGAGGCTATCATGCCTATTTGCGATGAATACGATATCAACATGTGTGTTCACCCAGACGATCCTCCTTATCCTGTATTCGGCTTGCCAAGAATCATCGGTCGTGCCGAGGATATCCAGTGGATGCTCGATGCTGTGCCAAACAAGCACAATGGTCTGACTTTCTGTGCAGGTTCATTCTCTGCCGGCGAGCACAACGACTGTGTGGCAATGGCTAAGCAGTTTGCTGACCGCACTCATTTTGTTCATCTGCGCTCTTGCTACATCTTCCCTAACGGGAACTTTACAGAGGCTTCTCACTTGGGTGGTCGCGGCCATCTCATTGAACTTTGCCGCATCTTCGAGAAGGCTGAGCAGGAAGGCAAGTGCAATTCCGGTCGTCGATTGCCAATGCGAGTAGACCACGGTATGACCTTCACTGATGAGCCAGGTGGCGTATTCGATGAGAGCAATCATGGTCACAATGCCGGTTACACTCTCCTCGGCCGTATGTTTGCCATGGGTCAGATTCAGGGTGTCATCGCAACAGTAGATGATGAACTGGGCATTGAGTATAAGCAGCCGGGATTCTATGATTAGTGATTAGTTATTAGTGATTAATTCTGATGAAATATAAAAAGGGCTAGCATGCACAAGCGCACGCTAGCCTTTTTGTTTTTACACCCTCTTGGACCGCATGTGGCCATGGGGCAATTTCTGGGTGTCATCGCCACAGTTGATGATGAACTCGGCATCGAGTATAAGCAGCCGGAATGATCTTATTTTAAATAGGAATGTAGGTTTTTTGTTCGCCCAATGATACAAATCATTCAAATGTAGCAGGATTGACGAATTTTGCTGTTTTTTATACGAATTTTAGGTGTTCTCTTCCAATTATTCGTATTAATTTTGCAGCAGAAAACAAAAGATATAGTCGGTTATAGTAACAGAAAATATAAATTATTAATTATTAAGAATATCATATATGACATATAAGTATATTATAACTCAGAGTTTGGCGATGCTGATGAGTCTTGCTTCGAATGCTTTCGAAGTGAAGAGCGGGCAGATGGTGGTGGTTTCTGCTGATACTGCTCGGATGGAACCCGTGGCTAAGACAGCTTTGAAGATGTTGAAGGGCGATATCCGAAAAGTGCTGGGCTCGGAAATGAAACTTGTTAATACTTCTGTTAATAGTTCCATCATCCTGCAGAGGGATGCCGCTGCCTTCGCCTACAAGAAGGAAGCTTTCCTGCTAAAGTCAGCCAATGGCTGCCTATATATAAAAGGTAGCGATGATCATGGATTGGCTTACGGCATCCTCGAGGTGTCTCGCCTCTTGGGCGTTTCACCGTGGAAATGGTGGGCAGATGCCGAGCCTAAGCAGCTCAAGGCATTCTCCCTGAAGGAAGGATATCACAATGAGCAGTCACCATCGGTGGAGTATAGAGGCATCTTCATCAATGATGAGGATTGGGGACTGATGCCATGGTCGGGAAAGACCTATGAACCATCGGATATTCCAGGTCATATAGGTCCGAAGACCAATGCCCGCATCTTCGAACTCCTGCTCCGCCTTCGTGCCAATACCTACTGGCCGGCGATGCACGAATGTACCCGTCCTTTCTTCCTGACAGAAGGCAACAGAGAGGTGGCCCTGCAGTATGGCATCTACATCGGAGGTTCCCATTGTGAGCCGATGGCTTCGAGTACGGCTGGCGAATGGAAGATGAGAGGAGTAGGAGAATATGATTTTCTGAACAACAGGGAGAATGTGCTCCAGTTCTGGGAAGACCGTGTGAAGGAGGTGGCTGGTCAGCCTATCCTCTATACCATCGGAATGCGTGGCGTTCATGATGGAGCCATGCAGGGAGCCAAGACAACTGAGGAACAGAAAACAGTATTAGATAGCGTCTTGAAGGCGCAGAGAGAGTTATTGGGAAAATATGTGAATAAGGATGTGGAGCAGGTACCTCAGCTGTTCGTGCCTTACAAGGAGGTGCTCGATGTGTATCATGCAGGCCTGCAGGTGCCTGAGGATGTATGCCTCGTATGGTGCGATGACAATTATGGTATGGTACGCCACTTTCCTACAGCCGAAGAGCGTGCCCGCAAGGGTGGTAACGGCATCTACTATCACGTGAGTTATTGGGGCCGTCCTCATGATTATCTCTGGCTCGGCACCTTCTCGCCAGCTTTACTCTACCAGCAGATGTCTGAAGCCTGGCACAAAGGCATTCAGAAGTTCTGGATTCTCAATGTGGGCGATATCAAGCCTGCTGAGTATCAGATAGAGCTCTTCCTGGATATGGCGTGGAATATGAACCGCATCTATCCAAGCGATACCCCAGAGAAGGAGCTGCAACCTAACAATGAATGGCTGGCAGAGCATGAATGGAACTTCTGGACACGAGAATTCGGCAGGAAACTGGCTGCCGGGATGTTGCCGGTGATGCAGGAGAGCTATCGGCTGGCGTATATCCGCAAGCCGGAGTTCATGGCGAATACGCGATGCGAGGAAAGAAATCCGAAATATAAGATTAGCTCTGACCTGCCATGGAGCGAAGTCTATATCCGGGCAAGATTGGCTGATTACAAGTCGATTTCTGACAAGGCAGAGAAGATAGGGGGAATGCTCGATAAGGCGATAGCCAAGGGCGAATTGCCTAAGGAACGCAAGGATGAGTTCTATCAGCTTTTCAAATATCCCGTGCAGGCTGCTGCCCAGATGAACAATAAACTCCTTTATGGGCAGCTGGCTCGCCACGGAAAGGAAATTTCTGGTTCTTCCCGTGATGTTTCTGCCGAGTATTGGAAGAAGAGCGAGGCGGCTTACGACAGCATCATCAGTCTCACCAAGGTATACAACGAGGGTTATTACAATCAGGGCAAGTGGAACCGCATGATGGATTTCCAGCCACGCAGGCTGCCGGTATTCAACCGGGTGCCTCATACCGTGGCTACCCAGCCTTTGGCAAAAGATCCTGAATATATAGCATGTTTGAGCGCCAACGATTGCATTTCAGCCAGTCCTCTTTCCTTGTGGAAGGGATTGGGTTATGAAGGTAAGGCGATTGGTATAGTCCGAAATCAAGAGATAGGTTTTGTTTTCGACGGTAAGAAGGTGAAGGGTGATTCGATTACCATCCAGGTTCGTTGGGTTCCGACTCATCCTATGGATGACAAACTTCGTTTCTCTCTGTCGCTGGACGGTGGAAAACCGGTTGAAGGGGAGGTTCAGACCAGAGGCAGAAGTGAGCAGTGGAAGGTGAACACCCTGCAATGTCAGGCTCGCGTATCCTTTACATTGCCAGTAGCCCGAATGAAGAAGCATCGCATTCTCATCAAGGCATTGGACGAAGGCTTGGTCCTTGACCAGGTTTGTGTGTATTGAGAGGGCGTGTTTTACGGGAATTATTTCTTCGCATCGAGTTTCACCTCCTCTACATATTTCACCAGCGAATCCTTGCCGTTCAGCAGATAGTAGTCTACTCTTACCACGTGGTTGATGTCGGCATTACCCTTCACCTTGATATGTAGGGTCTTACTATATATAAAGGTGTCGCGGCGTGAAGGGTAGGATACCAGCTGGATGATATCCTTGGTAGAACCGCTGCCTATATAAAATATGTCGGTACTGTCCACGATGGCAGCCTGCTCAGCTGTCTTTTTCGCCATCTTTTTGGCGTGGACAGACGATGTGTCTTCCGGATAGAACTCGCTGGCAGCCACGGTGTCACCATCCTGCTGTTCGGGTGCGAACTTGCAGCTGGTACCGGTTGTCGTAATAAGGGTTGTGGCGGCAATGGCAGCCACGAAGTATAAAATCTTCTTCATGATTATCTGTTTTTTGCCTGCAAAATTACAAAAAATCCTCTGAAAAACCAATTTCTTTTTCGTCTGATAGTCTTTTGAGCGAATAATTATCGTTCATTTGATACAATAAATCGTTCTTGATGCGTAAAAATGCCAAAAATTGCTGTTTTTTGAACGATTTTTTCACCTATTATATACAGAAAAACCTTATCTTTGCACCAGAATTCAGAAAGGTTTGGTTTACTTACGGTGAATCGATTCGTTTCGGGATGATATGGTTTACGATTATAAGTTTAGGTTTAGTTGTTTTAGGTTAAGTTTAAGGTAAAAGTTTTTAAGTTTAGGTTAGTTAGGTTTTTAGGTTTATAGGTTTAGTTTTTTAGGTTTATAGAATTGTATTCTAGAAGTCCACGGCCCGCTGTTGAAGCTCGCTGTGGATTTTTTTATCCCCAAAATACAAAAAAAATATGAGATTGTTTTTGGATTCCTAGTTTTTGCTTGGTAAAATTCTGTGACGTTTGCGAATTGAAAATCGGTGGCAGAAGGGAAAGCTAAAGCTGCGGGAGTTATTTCTTGTCCCACAGAGTCCACAGATTTTCACAGATGCAATAGAAAAAAAGGTCTATATGCCACGATAATCGGGTGGCGTATAGACCCTTTTGGTAGTATCAGGGATGCCGAAGGATGACGCCATGCGGTCTGATGGAGCGCTGCATGACTAGAGTTTCATCTGCTTGATTTCCTCTGCCGTCAGCCCCGTCATATCCATGACCATTGCTTCATCCATACCCTGTGCCAGCATCTTTCTGGCAATCTCAAGGCTTCGCTGGTTCATGCCTTCTTCTTTACCTTCAGCTCTGCCTTTTTCCATGCCTTTTTCCATGCCTTCTTCCTTACCTTTCTGGTAGCTGTCATCTATGAGGGTTCTTTCAACGCTTACGGAATCCCAGAACTTGTCGTAGGCCCAGAGTTCGGCATCCGAGAAAACGGAAATCTCCAGTTCTTCTACGGCTTTTCCTATCTCCGGGTCATTAAGCAAATCGGCAGGAATCTCCTTCGTGTCGGAATTGATTTCCGTGAGGAAACGGAGCCACAATACCATCATGCGCTTGTCGGCAATGGAATGAGGAGTGAACTTAGGGAGTTCTATGAAGGTGAAGTGTAGGTCTTCAATCACTTTGTGGGTATCCTTGTCGTACACGACGTGATAATTGTGGATGAAATCAGGAGTGTTATATTTGAAGGTGTCACTTATCAGATTGAGTGAATATGTTGGATATTGGGCAAAGTATTTCACTTGCTTTATAGCCGGATTCACGTAGAGTTCTGATGCAAGAAATTGTACGCGCAGTTGGAAAGCATCAGACCACTCTATTCGTATCACAACACAGAATTTATTGCTTTTGGCATCTGTACAGAGTATGTTTGTAATGGCATATCTGTAACTGTTATTTTCGGGCACAAGTTCTGTGGGCAGATACTTTATCTCATGTATCTGCTCCTCTTCGCTGAGTGGCAGGAGTGCGTTCAGAAGACTGATCAGTCTTTTAGGATGATTGCCGAATATCTTCTTGAACGTGAGGTCTGCCTTAGGATCCAAGTACTTCATAACCATCTGTTTTTAAATTCTCAAGCGCAAAGTTACGACTTTATTTTCATATCTGCAAGGGATTTCTGGGAAAAGTTACGGAAAAAGTTAGGAACCCACATATTTTATGTTATAAGGTAAATATCTGTGTAAATCTGTGAAAAGGGTCTATATGCCACGATGAACAGGTGGTGTATATCCCCTTGACCATGTCTTGATACCCGTTCGGTGAATGATATGGCTGTATGGTGGTTATAAATCCAAGCTAGGCGTGGCAATAGGTGACAATAAAATAGAAAAACTTTTTCCTACATATACTGCAAAATCATATCAACCATCGTTTCCTGATAGCCTTTATCATCCTTAAACAGCACATGATTCTTTTGGAATTCACCTTTTTCAAATGGATTCTTCAACCAAAACTCAACCTGCTCCATTGGCGTATTGCTGATAATGAAACTGTTCAACATCAGATGAACGTTGCCCAACTGAGAAGCCACTTCTGTCTGTAAATACTTGAAGAGTTGAATCTTATCATCCTCCAATCCTTTAAGATTGCGAATACCTTTCGGATCGATGAAGGTGATATATTGCTTCTCTCCATCCAATATCCATAAGATAAAATCAGGATAGAAGTTGTTTGCATCAAAGAAACCCAACCCCCTCTTACTCTCATTGCGAAGCAGATAAACCTGCTTACCAGCCAGCACATCGTCTTGATGAGCCTTACAATATTCACGGAAAGAAGTAACAAAGTTCTGTTCTCCCAAGTTTAATGCCACAGGAGACACCTTCAACTTTGGCTCACCAGTTACAACATCTACATAAGGACGATTACCATTGACATCTTTCTCTGCAAGGAAAACCAAAGGCTTATACAGATGTTCCTCCACATTCAAAGCCTTGAAATAAGGAGGATCAAGAACTAAGTCTTTACCAAATTCATTGGCCTCCACCTGCGCCTGCAATGTTTTCAAATGATCCACCACATTAAGCAGGTCGTTACGAACTTCTATTTCATATTCATCAGGCATACCTATATTGTAATAGGTAACGCGCGTCTCCTTCAGATGCTTTTGCTCTTCCTTCGACTTAGCCTTCTTGTAAGCCATATCCATATAGCCACGGAGCAGACTGATTGTAACATCCTGCCACAACTCCACATTCTTTCCGAAATCATGAAAGTTCAAACGGTCTTCAGGAATTGACAATTCGTACCAGGAAGGATTTGCCATCAGATACTTCAAGTCTTCCAATCGCAATTCCAGATTATACCATCCTCGCTCTGCCTTCATACCCTGCAAGGCAAAAAACACTTCCGTCCAGTCTATCCAATTCAGATGCTCCTGGTCCAAAACACCTATATAGCGACTTGCAGCATTAGCAGTTTGAACATTCTTGCTTCTCAGCAAATCCACCTTTGGATATTTGTCCAGTTTTACATTCACCTTTTTCATCAGGCTTTCATCGGCAGGTTCCACCACGGCAGACTTCTTGAAGTTATAGCCATCCACGACTTTCGGCAATGAAAGATGAAGAGCGTCTAAATCAACTGACTTAATGGTTTTGATAACAATCTTCTCATAGTCTATCTCATTGGTTGGCAAACCTTCATCCTCCAAATATGCCTTGAAGGCTTCCATATAATCAGCCCGCACGCCAAAGATATTCAGAGTCTCTATGGTTGACAAATTCTTTGGAATCATCTCGTCCTGATAGCAGGCATCCAGCATCTTGCTTCGCTTCAGGGAATATCTGTATCCCTTCAGACGAACACCACGACCAAAAAGCTGAATAATCTCAGAACCTTCGCTGCGTCCCACATTCATCAGACCCATCACGGAAACTCGCCAACTACTCCATCCTTCAGTAAACTTCTTGGAACCAATCAGGATGTTGACAGTTGAATCTTGAGAATTGATATTATTGAAGAGGCTGGAAGTTCCGAATGCTTTCGTTTCGCAAAGGAATCCTTTATCCTGCAAGAGTTTCAGCAATTCCTTACCATCGCCCACATTGATGACTCCGAAATAATCCTTAGCACTTCCTACTCTCAAACCAATCTCCTCAAAACCTCCTTTTTGAAGGTCGATATGAAGTTGGGCACCATGGATATTGGAGTGGAAAAGATTCCGCAGGATAGCATCGTAGATATTCTCGGCAAACTTCTGTTTGTCATCTTCTACGAGATAACCACCTTTAAGCGCCAGGAAAGAGTTGCCAAATACAGAATAACCATTCTTTGTTTTCAATCCATCTTCCGAACTGAGCAAGCGACGGATATAACCTGAAAACTCTGTACGATTCCGGATAAAATCCTGCAAGAACAAGAGAATCTGAGTTACATCCGATACCTGATTCTTATTTTCCTTGCTCACAGCCTTTACGCTACTTCCCACAAATATTCCCAAAGGCTTTTCCACCAGAAACCTGTTATGAATCCGCACATCACTCTGATAGATTTTAGTCTGTTCATAAAGACATAGCAAATATGCCGTGAGATACATATTGAGCAGATCATCATCATTCCAGTCGTTCATATTCATGATACGGTAATCCTTGCCATATCCATCGGCATAGAAATAACGATAGGAATAATCAAAAAGTGTTGCCTTACCATATTGGTCGAACATCGCCTTCCGGTCTTTGGCATTACTCTTTGCAGAAATGGCTTGACCAAAGGTAGCGGAATACTCAAAAGAGAAGCCTTCCTCGGTCAACTTCTGGCGATACCCCATCCAGACATCGCCACTGGAACCTTTGTGACCTTCATCTACCAATACCAGGTTGTTGCCCTCGAAAGCCTCAACTGCTACCGTTTTATCTCCATCCTTATCTGCCAATTTATTGATGTCGATGATTTCTACAGCCTTGCCTTGAAACAAACCACCAACACCCTGCTTACTGAACATAGCAACATCCATATTAGAAGCCTTCAACTCTTCATAATGCTGACGGCTCAATCCTTCATTCGGAGTCAATACGATGATGCGGTTGAGTTTTTTGGCATGATGAATCCTGGCATACTCCTGATATTGCTTGATGTTGACATGCATCAGCAGAGTTTTGCCCGAACCTGTTGCATTCCAATAAGCCAACTTATTCAAGTCATCAACCGTAAAGTCGGGCAACTCATGCCAAGTTTCTGCACGATGATTGAAGTCATCATGCAGAAAACGATTCAGGTTGTCGCAAAGTGCCTGCGGATTACTGAAATACTGGTCGAGATAGATTTCCGTGAACAAGAGGGATAGATACTGGAAGTACTTCCACTTGATAGGTTCACTTCGCTTCTCGTTAATCTCATCAGTAAACTTCACGATATGCTGGTCGTAAAAGTACAACTGTTCTATGGACAAAGGACCTGTTGCATAGAGCTTATGACAAAGCTCATGATAGAGTTTTGACTCGTGGTCATCATTCAATCCTTCGAATGCTGGATCCTTGAGGTCACGAGACAAAGCCTCCAAGTCCTTACAGCCAAACAGCTGCAAGATATAATGAAACAGGACCAGTGCCTGCTGCAGTTTTCCTTTCTTCTGTATTTTCTTAGCCATAATAAGACCTATTCAAACATTCTTTTCTTAAATTCTTCCTCAATGAGTACTACTTTCCAATGCTCCTCATCCGTCTTGATATTCGGTAATGTATTATCACCATTTACATAAATCTTATCGAACTCTGAGTCTGTGGTGCAGTAGGCTTGCTTACGGAAGAATTCATTCAAGTCTTCGTTGCTCACCTTGTTGCAGTTTCTCCAAATCACGAGAGTTCGCTCATTGCCGATATGAGTAGTTCCTTCCACCACACAGTAGCCATCCTTAGGATAACGGAGCGTCTCTACATTCAGACCGATAAGGTAGTTGAAGGTTTCCACCATATCAACATGGGTATCTACCAACTCATTATCCTTGGTTGTCTTGATAGACATGGCAAACGGATTCTTAAACCATTCCAGATTGAAGAGATCTCCCTTGGTTTCTGTATCGAGCATATAACGGAGGAAATAGGTTTCCTCGAAATCTCCCTTGCCATTCTCGTTATCGAAGTCGAATCGCTGGTTCTTTGGCTGCAAATTATTTAGGGTATCCTCATATTGCTCCAGACGGATGTACTTGAAGCATTGAGAAATGCCTTTACGGGAAACAGGCTTGCCATCCTTCCAATCCTCGGAATAGATTACTTTTTCGATGCGAGGAAAAAGAACTGTTTCAAAATGGCTTCCCATATCCATTGTTATATATTTTCGATTTCCATTATCTGCACGATTATAGCCTATCACTGAATGCACCGTAGAACCGCTTCCACCAAAATAATCTAGCACCGTAACATTTTTATCAGCGCCTACACCTTGAAGCAGAAGCATTTGATTCATAAACGCCAATGGTTTCTTACCATTTCTAAATTCAACGCCACCTTCATCTGTAGCATTATTAAATGCCTTTTCAAAATCAAAGAAATTTGGATAAGGAATGTCTATTACATCTTTTCTATTTACTGGCATACCTTGGAAATAATCTCCATTTTTTCTTTTTCCATCAGCATCTGGAGTTTTAAAGAATCTAAATCCTAAACCATCTTCTCCTATTCCTTCAACTTTAAATAAATATCCGGCATACGCTTCAGATATATTTTCTAAATTGCCCGTATAAAATCGACCACTAGAATTTCCTTCACGAATACTTCCTCTAACGCTTATTGCTTTTAAAAAAGATTCATTTGGAATACTTTCCTTTGTAACAACGTATTGCCCTGGAGCATAAAATTCCACCTTTTTATTATCTAAGATGTCTATCTTCTCAGGCTTATCAAGAAGTTTTATTGAATATTTATATTCATCTATAGACGTATTATCCTTATGTCTTTTTTGCGGTTTAAAATCATCAGAAGCAGCATAACAAACGGCAGACTCATACACTTCATGGAAATCTTTATCACCCTTAAGTATTCGATCTTCATGACGTACTTTAATAGACATGGTAGTCAAATACTTTGCAAAAGTCTCTTCCATTAGTAATTTTAAATCAAACAGTTCATTCTCATTTATACTGACAATGATGCTACTCTGTTCTTTAGAGAACAACGTCTTTAATAAAACAAATCGATTGTCCATCATAGAAAGCCATGATGAATGCATATACATATCTTTATATACAAATCCATCTGAACCTGTATTATATGGAGGATCGATATATATAGTTTTGATTGAAGATCTATACTTTTTTTGAATCGCTGATAATCCTTGATAATTATCACTTTTTATCAGCAATCCATTACACTCCTCATCAACTTTCTCCATACTTCCCACGAGTTTATGCTTGAACTCGGCACTAAAGAACTTGGTGTCAAGCACAAGGAAAGGATTGTCTTCCAGGAACTTTTCTGTTAATGGCTCACTATAGCCCTCGGTCATCATATCCCCTTTGATTTCATCGATGGCAAAGAGGCGAACCCATTCTTTGAGCTGCTCATCATTAGCGATAATCTCTGGGTAAAGGGTACGAGGAATGCGGTCGAGCGTGATACAATAATCACAACCGACTACAAACTTCTTCTTGAGCCACAACTTCTTTTGGAAGTCTTCGAGCTGGGCAAGGAAGGTGATAATCTTCTCTCCTACCAACTTGATGGCTTTCACTTGTGCCAAATGCTCCATGATATGAATGGCATCCAAATCATCCAAGAACATCACCTCGTTTTTGATATAGAAATCAAGTTCTCTACGAAGGAAACCGCCCAAGTCTTTGTGGATGAAATAATCAAAATTGTTCTTTGCCGTATAGTCTTGCAGATGCTTCATCAGCAAAGTGCGTTCCTTATTCTTTTCTGTTGGCACCTTTTCATTAACCAACTCCGCAAAGTCGGCATATTTTCCTTCTGCAAACGAAGAAACAATCTTAGCCTCAGCATCCTTGACAAGTGCATCCTGCTTGGTAGTCTTCGGCATCAACTCATAAGTAAAGAAGATGTTTAGCTCACCATCTTCCTCTGCGATACAGTCCTCTTCACAAAGTTGGAAACGGCGCTCCATATTGTTGGCTGCCTTGTTGTTGTTCTGCTCAGTATCCGCATCACGAAGAACAAAGTGTACCTTACGACGGCTGGTCGGCAACACGAACGAGTAATTCTTGAAATACTCAGAAGTCTTGATGTAATACTGGTCGGCATTTGCCCAATACAATTTCACTTCCTCACCGCTATAAGGAATGGCATAGGCATCGTCCTTATAGCGACGCTTAGAGATAAAATCGCCACCCTCATAATAACGGCTAAAGAATTTAGCCAAATGAGAAAACACCTCATTCTCCATGGCAGAAATATCAGTTCCTGCAGCAGTTTGAGCCTTCAAAATCTTTGTAACTTCAGGAACAAGGCGATTGTTCAAGAACGCCTCGATATCCTTACGCTTCTGATTCATAATGCGATATATACCAAAGTCGAGTTCGGCTTGGTCGAGTTGCAGTATTTCTGCAAGTATATCTCTAAATTTCTGTTCGTATTGTGTCATTGTTTATTTCTTAGTTATATTATTTTTGCTTTGATTCCGTTTCATTTCTTTAAAGTCCAATGCACGCAGAAGAGTTCTTCTTCCGTAATATGCTGCTGGATAAATGCCTTCACTTTGTCTATCATTCCGTCTCGCTTCTCCTCTATCTCATCTTCCAGATTAAAGATTTCGGCTCGCTTACGCTTCTGCTGACGAGTAAGGGTATTCAATTCCTTTTCCAGGGTCAATGTTTGCTGTGCATTCTCCGAACGACTCAAAAGTTTTTTCTTTTCCTTAATTTTTGCCTTGATGTCTTTCAGTTCATTCTCCAAAGTGAGCTGCTGGTCTTCTGCCCATTTCTCGATATGCTGAATTTCAGCATCAAGCAAAGCCTTGTTTCGTTCTTCTATCTGAACGGTCAAGGCTGCTCGCCGGTTATCATACAGGGAAGCCAACTTCTGGCTTGCTTCCTCCTGCACACGAACTTTTCCCGTACATTCCGATGGTATATTCAATAGCTTTTCAGCAAACTCCTGACCCAAAGCCGTTCCATCTTCCGCAAGTGCCGTCAGCACAATGTGCTGTTCCTGTTGTCCTTCGGATATAAAAGAAACAAGATGAGCCTGAAGCCATCCACTTTCATAAGCACATTGTTCTATATCTGCCACCTTATAACGATATAGGCTATAATCGAAGAGGAGATTCTGCTGGCTTTGCTCATTCTGCTTACACAAGGCAATGACCTTTTGAGCTAAAGGATGCGACAAACGATAAGTGATGTATTGCGATTGCAGCGTCGTTATCTGATACATGCCACATTCTGCTGCCACATCAGGATAAGGATTGTGCTTCAAGCGAAAGACGAGATTGGTTTCATCAACCACTTCTACATTCTCCTTACCAAGCGTAGCAATGGTTATCGTCCAAAGCCAACGATGGAACTTATTCAGATTTCCCATATCCTTGCCTTGGCGAATCTTCAGCAGTCCCACCACATCCTCATCAAAGTTTTCAAGCAGTTGCTTGCGCGTATCTTGCATCGTTGCCTTGATTCTCGCATCCATCTCTTGCTGAATCTGGTCGAAGGCTGCATTGATTTCTTCAGGAGTACGGCACTGCTGATAGATGTTGAGCATCCGCTTCTCGAAGTCAACCCCCGACTCGATGCTGCCCAGCACCTCATCACTGGAACCGAAGACACCATCAAAGAGATGGAATTTCTCAGAAAGCAGTTGGAACACACGCACATCAGCTGCATTTGCCTTGTTAATGAAGTTGAAAACCACCACATCATTCTTCTGTCCATAACGATGGCATCTACCTATGCGCTGTTCCACCCTCTGAGGATTCCACGGCAAATCGTAATTCACGATAAGCGAACAAAACTGAAGGTTGATACCTTCGGATGCCGCCTCGGTAGCAATCATGATTTCGGCTTCGTCTCTGAAATAATCTACAATAGCCTGGCGCTTGTTTGCCGACAAAGAAGGGGTAAAGGCTGATGTGCCTATATTCCGCTCTTTCCAAGCCTTATATATCTTCCGGGAAGTTTCATCATTGTTGGAACCATTGAAGAGGACTATCTTGCCCATATAACCATTCTCCTCTAAAAGCTGTTTCAGATAGAGCTGGGTACGGGTACTTTCCGTGAATATCAATGCTTTGCGGTTGGCTCCCAACTCTTCCATCTTCTGAAAGCCGGTATGGAGTGCCGACAAGAGGCAATCACCTTTCTTATTGCTACTGATACTATTGGCTAGATCATATAGACGTTGGAGTTCCTTGATTTCATTCTTGATACCTTCTATCTCATCGGAAGTAAGGATTTCTCCTTCCTGTTCGTTCTCATCCTGCTCATTCCATTCATCCCAATCATCGCCCAACATATCTTCGGCAACCATAGCTGTTTTTCCATCTTCCCCATACCAGCCTTGCGGTTTATCGGCAGAATATGGAGCAATCTTGGTCTGCAAACGATCGATAAGCGTTTTAAGCGTATAGCCGATGGCAAAGGTTGAGGAAGACATGAGTTTGCGGAATATCAGCGTAATCAACTGACGTTGACTGGTTGGTAATCCGTAAGTATCATCACGGCGAAGATATTCGCTGATTTGATTATAGAGTTTCTGCTCTTCAACGGCAGGATAATATTCCTGCGCCATCGGGATACGGGAAGTATATTTTACATACTCCGTAACCTGTTTGCGAAGCGTGCGATGCACGATGGGGCGAAGACGCCTGCGAAGATCACCAAAAGCAATATCATCGTTTTTGTTACTATAGCAATACTGAGCCTTGAAACTCTTCAAGTCACCAAAGTAATGGTCATCGATGATACTTACCAGACCATATAATTCCTCAATGTTATTCTGAAGCGGAGTGGCGGTAAGGAGGAGTTTATGACTATCAGAAAAAGCGGATTTCAGACGGGAAGCCATCGAAGGGGTTGACTTATAAACGTTGCGTAGTTTATGAGCCTCATCATAAACCACCATGTCCCAATGAGTGCGCGACAAGATTTCGGCTTGTCTGGAAGCAAACTGATAAGAACAGATATAGATTTGCTTGCCATCGGAAAGATGGTCTAAAGAAATCCCCTTTTTCTTTTCGAGAATAAAAGAATCCAGAAAGAACTTTTCCTCCAGCTCCATGCTCCACTGTCGGCGAAGGGTAGCTGGAGCAACGATGAGGATACGACGCTTACGTTCAGCCCAAAACTGGCTGATAACAATACCAGCCTCTATCGTTTTTCCCAATCCCACCTCGTCGGCAAGGATAACACCTTTGGAGAAAGGAGATTGGAATGCAAAAAGAGCCGCCATCACCTGATGGGGGTTCAGATCGACACGTGCCTCCGACAAGACACCCGTCAACTTATCATCATCTGCACCGCCCCTATTGCGTGACAACTGCCAGGCATAATACAAGAGCTGCGCAGATGAATAAGGGATTTCCTGTTTCATCGTCGCTATAGAAAAAATGAGCGTTGAACTTCATTCAGAGAATGGGCTAACACACAATGCCCGAGAGATAGATACAAAAGAAGCGTGAGCTTCCCTTATCTAACTCTCGGGCATTTGGCGTGGCCCATTCCTACAGATAAGTTCAGCCCACGCTATAGCGCAGGCATTCACTTATTCTATGTAGGAAATACGTCTTTAAATCGCCAAATTTCGAGAGTATTCCGAATATCGTAAACGCTTTGTATATTAATATATTATATGTCTAAAATTTATTCTTTCTGTTTCTTATTTTTCTATTTTATTTGTTCAACTTATGTTACAAGGGAGTAGCCCCCTAGGGCAACCTCTCCCCCTTTTCGAGGGCAAAGTTACAAAAAATAAATGAGATATGCAACTTAATACCTCAAAATATCTTTTATAGAGTAAATTTTACTTGAAGCATCAAAAGAGAAATACTGGTCGTCCATAATCATATAATCCTCTCTCTGCTTCTTACTCAGACTCTTAATGAATCTATACGACACATATCAAATCTGCTGAAGATAACTTATAGCCTTCTCTGTACCGAAAAAATACTGGCGATTCAGCTTTCTGTAGGTCAACTCTTTTGCAAGTTGCTCTAAAGTCAGTCCTCCATACAAATATCTTTCCAATTGAAAAGCGACACCATCATCAGCAACGGGACCGACCACAACATCATAGTCATGAATAAATTTATCCTTACTTCTTTTACGGTTAGCTAAGATAAATTTTGCCCATTCTATTGATGGACTATCAAAAGTCAACACTTTCAGACTTCCATCAATCAACAGTTTCTCGTCAAACAAGAATTTTGTTACGACAGGAGAACCTGAGCCAACAATACGAGTTCGCTTGATTGCCATCTCCATTGCCTGCGGAAAAATATCCGTCAGATAAAAACCTTGCCCAAAATCCTTATAAGGCTTACACTTAGTAAAATCAATCTTGTCTATAAACAGATTGGATCCATGATACAACTCTATCATACCAAAGCCCCTCCATGCCTATGACAAATAACAGCCAAATCATCCACTGCATCATCTAAAGAAAGAAGATGCTCCGCTCCATAACATTCATACAAAAAATCCAATCCCTTATGCCTTTTCAGATAAGCATAGGATTGCTTCAAAGATATGCCAAACCGCTGTGCAAATTGGCTCACACAATATATAATGTAATAAGTCTTACTTTCTAATTCCATAATTCTCAACCTACCTTTCCATATTTAATTTCCTCCTTCAGCAACTCATAGTTGTAGCCAGAACTCTGATAATATAGCCCTGTCTCTAAATCCTGAAGTTTCTCGAATAACTCTGAATTATAAACACAATCTAAAGCTTCTTCAAGAGAATACTTGAAGTCTTCCATCAGCCACATTGCCATATCTTTGATACGGGCATTAATCAATATGCCTATCTGTCCGGCAGAAAGTTTTGTTTGTCCTTCCATAATTATATATTTTTCTTTTGTGGGCAAATTTACAAAGAAATATCGAGAATACCACATATTTTATATATAAAAGTTTGGAGAATACAAAGAAAACTTATAATTTTGCCAAAAAGAACGGATTTTTAGTGACACAAACAAAATAAACAGAAGAAATCATGATAAACGACAGAAGACAACTGGCTGACGTGTATCAGCAAACTATAGATATTGTACTGAAGGGACATTACACATCTGAGAATGGGGAGGAAGTGAAACTGCTCGACAACACGAAGATGCTGAGGGGAAGCAGATTCTATACCAAACCACTGGATGCTTCTAATGTACCTAGTCTTGCAGAAGGTTCCACCAAGATTATAGTGAAGAATGACGACAGCATCCATTGCGGTCATCAGTTGCAACAGGAAGGATACAATCCCGTGGTTCTCAACCTGGCAAGCCGGCGCAACCCGGGTGGTGGCGTGAAGAACGGAAGCCGGGCACAGGAGGAAAGCCTCTTCCGCAGCACCAACCTCTTTCTCTCTATGTATCGCTATGCGGAATATGCCGAGGATTACGGTCTGGAGAAAAGCAAGTTCCAATATCCGATGCCTGTGAGATTCGGAGGTATCTATGTGCCAGACGCTACCGTATTCAGGGCTGGAGCCAAGGATAACTTTGCCTTGCTCGATACTCCTTACTATATGTCGTTCGTGGCAGTAGCCGCCATCAATCATCCTGATTTAGATAGAGATGGGAACATCTGTGAAGAAGATGCCGCATTGACAAAGAACAAAATGAGGACGATGCTGCGTATCGGTCTGCTGAACGGACACGACAGCATCGTGCTCGGTGCATTCGGTTGCGGTGCCTTCCACAATCCTCCGAAACATATCGCAAGACTGTTTCACGAAGTCATCGACGAGAAGGAGTTCATGGACAAGTACAAGCTCATCGCCTTCGCCATCCTTGAAGACCATAACTCGCCAAGAGGTGGAAACCTGCAACCCTTCATCGAGGAATTCAAGTCATAAACTCCCACAGATTTGGCTTTCCCTTCGGCCACCGATTTTCAATTCACAGATTTCCACAGATGGGGCTTGATTAGCAGTAATCAATGCCTCGTTTCTCACACTCTCCTCGCAGGGCGGCGAGGAAGTAGCTGCGTTCGCTGCCCCAACCACGAACCTTGCGCTCATGATCTATGGTCTGCTTCAAACGCTCATCGCTGTATGCAGCAAAGCGGGCTGCATACTCTGAAATTCTTGACTCGGCATAGTCTGCACCAACAGTTGATGACTCAGCATTAGCTGCCTTAATTGTTGATGACTCGGCATTAGCTGCCATTACATTCTCATTGTTCTTTAAATCTGAATTTGGATTCATAAAGATAATTATTTTAAGTTGTTAAACACTTACACATTCTTTTACCACCGTGGTTATCTCTATGCGAAACTCGGTTGGTGTGCCGCAACTGGGCAACTCTTAATGCTTGATTTCGGGTGCAAAAGTACATCATTATTCTGAAACCACCAAATTTTTTCGGGATTATTTTTTCCTGTTTTTTTCCTTCTTCTAAAGAAGAAGTTTTTTCGGGGTAGCAGATAGCAAGAGAAATACCCGAATTGATTAAAAGAGATATACTCGACTTGATTGAAGGAGATTCCCTTAAATGGTTAAACTTTCCTATATTTGCATTATAATAGTATTATAATAATAAAATTATAATTACCTTTGTAAATTGACAATCAGAAAGATACAAACAGTAGAAATATAAAAACAAAGAATGATATGATACAGCAAGTTGAATTTTCTTTGCGCCCGCTTCCTCGCGGCTTTCATCTCGTAACCAATGAGGTGATGAGGAACTTGCCGGCACTGCCTAAGACAGGGATACTGAATCTCTTCGTAAGACATACCAGTTGCGGATTGTCGCTGAACGAGAACTTCGACCCTGATGTGAGACATGATTTAAAGGGTATCTTCGAAAGACTGGTTCCGGATGGTGACCCAAGATATCTGCACCAGGATGAAGGGCCTACGGATATGTCGGCTCATGCCAAATCGAGCATGGTGGGGGTATCGCTCACCATTCCTATTACCAACGGAAGACTGAACCTTGGTACCTGGCAGGGAATTTACCTCTGTGAATTCAGAGAAGGAGGCGGAAGCCGACACCTCATCGCAACGATTATCGGGGAATAAAGAATCGTTGCAATAAATCGAAGTCGCCTCTATTTTTTGAAAGAATCGGAGGCGTCTTTTTCTATTTCACGGAAAAGGCCGAAGTATCTCTTGCATACCCAGACGATTCCTACTACCATTGCTATGACGAGGATTCCTCTTAAAAATCCACTTAATATCTTTGGCATACAATCCCAAATCGGCAGTAGATGCATCACAAATCCTAAAATTATCGTCAATACCAACACACCGATGGTCAAGAGTTTCTCGTTTTTGATAGCCGGCTCAGGATCCTCTACTTCTACCAGGTTTCTCAACTGGTATATCTTATAGATAAAGAATACACAGTTCAGACATAAAAGAACACAGCAAGCTATCATTCCTCCCAAAAACAAATCGTCGCTATCTACCAAATCAACACAACTAATCCATAGAAAGAAGAGAGATAATCCTACAGAAGCAAAACGACTGCTGAGAGAAAGATAATATACCTGTCGGGCATTAACTATCTTGACGAAAGGCAAATCAATGGCTGTGGGATGATAGCTATGACGCAAGTTTTGAACTGAAACAAGTGTACCTACCGCAGCTATGACAATATACAGAAACCAATCATCAGATGTGGAATGAATGATATTTCTGATGGTGAGCAGCCATATGGCAAGAACCAGGATTCCTACAATAAATTCAAAGACCTTGGCACTTGTTGAACGATAAATCTTGACTTGCGCAAAGATGCCAGCCTGCTCTTCCTTATCACCATTCTTGAATAAATCAAGCACAAAACAAAATATTTTATTCTTCATCTTTCTTTTCCCCCTCCTATTTGATTTAAATCGACTTCTTCCTTCGTTTTCTTTGATGCAGCCTTCTTTTTCTTAGGCAGTCTGCCAGCCTTGCGCAGCGCTTCGGCGATGATCCATTGCAGCTGGCCGTTGGTTGAGCGGAACTCATCCTCAGCCCACGCCTCAATGGCACTCATCGTTTCCGAATCGATGCGCAATATAAAACTTTTTATATTTGTTTCCTTTTTAGCCATACTTTTTTAATGATTCAATGTTCCCGTATTTACTACAGGCTGAGCAGTATCATCACCACAGAGCACTACGAGCAGATTGCTGACCATGGCTGCTTTCTTGTCGTCATCAAGCTCTACCACATCTTCATCGCTCAACTTCTGCAATGCCATCTTCACCATCGACACGGCTCCTTCTACAATCTTCTCTCTGGCAGAGATGATGGCTGAAGCTTGCTGGCGACGAAGCATCACGGCTGCTATCTCCGGTGCATAAGCCAGATAGTTGATGCGAGCCTCTACAACCTCGATACCTGCCATTGCCAATCGCTCATCGATGCGAGCCTCCAACTCCTTATTAATCTCATCACTTCCATCTCGAAGCGTAATCTGATTCGACTTTCCACCCTCGTCATCATCGTAGGCATACTGTCCAGCTACCTGTCGGAGAGCGGCATCGGCCTGAATCTGAACAAAGCGGCCCAGCATATTCATGATCTGTGCAGCAGAAGCACCGATGCCTGCCTGACCCGTAGAACCCTCAGCCATCGTCTGGGTATCAATCTCGAAGATAGCCTTGTAGGTATCCTTCAGTTTCCATACCAGCACCATACCAATCATAATCGGATTACCCGTCTTGTCATTCACCTTGATAGGTTCGGCATCGAGGTTGCGCACACGAAGCGAAAGCTTTTTCTGACTGATGAACGGATTCAGCCAATAGTAACCAGGCTCTGTAAAAGTGCCACGATACTTACCGAAGAAAAGCAATACGCGAGCCTGACCCGGCTCCACCAGGATGAAACCACAGACGCAGATGATGCTCAGGATGAGAAGCAGTACGCCACAAACACCACAGACATTTGCCAGCCAGCCCTCTTGCGAAACGCAGGCAAATATAAACAAGCCAACTCCAGCCAGAAAGCCGATGATGTTTAACACTAACATCAGGATGCCATTCAAGGTCTTTCCCTGATACGTAAATTCCTTATTCTCCATAATTTTACTTTATTTATTACGTTATTGATATTGATATCATTTTAATATCACAAATATACGATATTAAAATGATATCACAAGAGAAGGAACCCAAAATTTTAATTAGTTTAACGTAAAAAGGTCGTTGAGACGAATCCCAACGACCTTTTCCTGTATTTTCACCTATTTATATATAGGATTACTATTCTATCACTTCCATTTCTTCCTCCTCGATTTCCTCTTTCTCTTTCTTTCCGAAATTAGGATCAATCTTCAGGAAAGCAGTAACCAGGAAGGTAATGGCGCAACATGCCATCACGATGATGAAGAACATGCGGTAGCCTACCATATCTTTCAGATATCCCGAAACCATACCAGGCAACATCAAACCTAAATAAGAGATACCTGTACAGATGGAATAATGGGATGTCTTGAACTTGCCCTGACTATAGAACAACATGTAAAGGGTAAGAACCGTGAAGCCCAGACCGTAACCCAACTGCTCGACGAAAAGACAGCTGGAAACCACGATGAGGTTGCTGTTGAGCGAGTAACTCAGATAGATGTAAACCACATCAGGCAAGGTGATGGCGCAAACCAGAGGCCAGAGCCATTTCTTCATTCCATCCCTGCTCACCAGAATACCACCAAGAATTCCACCCAGCAGCAAACCTATCAATCCCACAGTACCATTGGCAAAGCCATATTCCTGAGGAGACAGTCCCAGTCCGCCCTGCGAATTAGGACGGAGGATGAAGGTCTTGGTCATGGTGTTCAGAAGCGCTTCTGGGAATCGGTAGAGCAAGAGGAAGAGCATCACACAGATGGTTTCTCCCAATCCGAACTTCACGAAGAAGGTGCGGAACATATTCTTCAGTTCGTGAGCCACTTCACCCACCGTTCTGTCCGTCTGCACATCCTCCTTAGGACGTGGCATGAATCGGCTATGATAGAGCCATAATCCGATGAAGATACCTGCCAGACCGTAGAAGATGAGCGCCCATGAGAAGCTAATCTGGTTGCGGAACATCACCTGGAGAACACCAGCCAGCATCACCAGGAATCCATTCACAAAGATGATGGCAAGGCGATAGAAGGTATTTCTCAAACCCACGAACTTGGTCTGCGTATGCTCATCCAACTCTATCATGTAGAAACCATCCGCCGAAATATCGTGGGTGGCACTACAGAAGGCGATGAGGAAGAAGAAACACATCGTTGCCTGGAACCAGAAGGCAGTAGGCAGCGAGAAAGCAATGCCGGCAAGGGCGGCTCCGATGAGTGCCTGCATGGTCAATACCCACCAGCGCTTGGTCTTCAGCAAGTCGATGAAAGGACTCCACAAGGGTTTGATAACCCAAGGCAAAGCCAGCCATCCGGTATAGAGACCCACCTGGGCATCGGTCAAGCCCAACTGCATATACATCACGACAGAGAGGGCTGTCACGATGACATTAGGCAGTCCTTCCGCAAAATAGAGTGTCGGAATCCAAGCCCATGGATTCCGACTATTTTTCTTTGTTACCATTTTACATCACTATTTATAGAGTTTCTTGATTTCAGCTCCCTGATAGTAGTGCAGAAGGATGGCATCATACAGATAGCCTTCCTCGCCCATCACGGCTGCACCAATCTGACAGAGACCTACTCCGTGTCCCCATCCAGCTCCGACCAGTTCGAAACGCTGAGGAACTCCCTGCTCATCTATATCATATTTATCCACGATAAAGGCAGAACTGAGGAGATGACTGTCACTCAGCGTGCGGCGGATTTCGAGTTCCTTACCGATGGTGAAGGTTTTCTCCGTACCGATAATCTGGAGCTTACTGATTCTTCCACTCGTTCCCCGTTCTACGGATTTCATATCAAGGATAGAACCCAAGTCCATCTTCAGTCTGTCAGCAATGAGCTGCTGCAGTTTCTCCTGAGTAAGGGTTACCTTCCAGCGATAGAAGTCTACCGTTTCCTGGTCGTAATCGTTCAACACCTGTGAGAGGATTCTCTTGTCCTGCGTGTTGCAGAAAGCAGGAGGGTTGAAGCGAATCCACTTCTCAGCCTCTTCCTCATTTGTCAGATTAGGCAAAGTAGATTCTATTCCTAATGCAATATCCCTCACCGCAGTGAGATAATTCTTCGGTGTATCTTCCCAACAGTACTGGAACTCCTCTGTGACTCCACCGCAACATTTAGAGAATCGGGCATCGCATATCTCATCACCATCCAGGAGCACCTGTCCCTTGGTCTGACGAATAGCCTCAGCAACATGTGGAGAAGTTTCCTTCGTGATTCCCTGGTAACGCTGGCAATGGTCATCTGCACAAACATCAAAGATGGTATGGTCTTCGCGATCGTACCAGCGGATGAGCATATCTTCCTTCTTGGTGAAAGAGAAGAAATTATTACCACTTTCTGCAACATCCCTATGCTTCTTCATCTGCGCCAAAAGCCAGGAACGGGAGATAACGGCATGTGCCTTCAAAAGTTCGAGACTGGAAGTGGCACTCATCTCACTACTGATTACACTCTCCAGATACTTCTCTACAGGCAGTTCGTTGATGGCACAAATCTTATCCGACTCGACCACGAAACGCAATGTTCCGAGGAAAGTCTGGGTTTCCTTGCGCTCCCAATGGAAGTTGACACCAATCGTAACATCGCTCAGCGAGAAGGAAGCGTCTGCACTCTGTGGATGGAAAGTCAAGGAACTATACTGATTACCGTTCCAGAGTACACCACCTTCTGAGAATTCCACCTCCTGTTCGCCGATTACAGTCTCGCCCTTAGCCAGATAAGGTTTATTGAGAGAGAAATGAATCTTCTGTCCGCTCACAATACCCACCTTCACCTCAGGTTCCTTGTCATAACTGTATAAGGCAGAAGTACCGACCTGCAGTTCAGCTTCCTTGGAAGCCTTGAGTTTGGTAACGATGCTGTTCATCTTATCCGTAGAGACACCACATTCCTGCAGAATGGCAGTAGCACTCTCTTCGGTCAACTTACGGAAGTCTTCCTCACGGGGAGTAATGATGAGTCCCGACATATCCAAGGCTCCAGGAGAAACCATCATCTGTGCATCGCCTTCTGCAAAATAAGCCTCAGGGCGGTGTTTCTCTCTAGGAATAACCACAGAGATATACTCATCCCCCTTGCGCCATGCGATGATATTCATCATTGGTTCAGTCTCATCACCACGAACAGGCATCGACTTATAGAGACGTTGGAAAAGAGCCTCATCGCTGTCCTCACTCTTGGAGATGATGACAAAGGCTGGAACAACAAAGTCATGAATCAAGGCAATCTTTTCGTCATCATTCAGAGAAATGATATCAGTAAGGTTGCGAGAAAGTCGCTGCCAATTAGCCTGCAAAGGCAAGATGCCACTGGTACCTGCCTGGAAATGAAGATGATCAGGAGCTGAGGCTCCACACTTCGGACCGTTATAGAACACCATCAACTCGCTATGCAAGCTCAGGAACCGGTGCATCTCACCATAATTCTTATAGATAGACTGTGGCTGATGCTTTCTTGCAGGAATCGTGAAATGAACAGGCAGAATCGGGAACGGATTCACCAAGAGAAGGAAGCGTTCATCTATCTGTTTTGAAATCTGCTCCTTAGGACGGTTCTTGTCGCAAAGGAAACATGGACGATCACCCAATGTCTTCTTATCAATCTTGGCTCCGGTGCTCACGATGCGTGCCGGATTCCACTGCACTTTCAACTGGTCGGAGAGCTGATGGGTCTCCACATGCTTGAGATCGCGGAAGCGGTGACGGGCATCAGCCCATTTCTCCATCTGGCGATTGAAGAAACGGGAGATACTGCTATCTTCCATTATATCAGCCTTGCCCTGCAACATCTGCTGGCGCGCCTTCAACTCCATGGTGCGAAGACGGTCCTTATAAAGATTATTGGCATTTACCTTATCGATACTCAAGGCAGCATCACTATTTCCTCCCCAACGACGGCAGAGGTAAAGTTCATCGTAGATTCTGCCAATACGGTAGCGACGAGAGAACACCAATCCCAAGGCATAGTCCTCACCATAACTGGTATTAGGAAATTGAATCTGACGGACCAATGGGGTAAAGAAGGCACGAGGAGCACCCAATCCATTGATACGCAGAGCGTTATTACAGCCATTATCTTCGGTCCACTCCTTATGGTCTATCAATCCAGGAGGCAGTGTATTGAGATCGAAATCGCACATGCGATAAGAGCCGATCATCATGGCAGCCTTCTGCTTATGGAAGGCATCTACTATCTTTTGCAGCGTCTTAGGGGAAGAATAGAGGTCATCACTATCCAGCTGGACGGCAAACTTACCACAATGGTCGCTGTTGATAGCCATATTCCAGCAGCCACCAATGCCAAGGTCGTTGCGATCAGGCACAATCTGGACAAGGCGCCCTGCCTGCTTATCATTCCGTTCCTCCATCTCATGGGCAATCTCTGAAAGGATTTCGCCCGTACGGTCGGTAGAATGATTATTTACCACGATAACATTAAACTTGAAGCTGGTCTTCTGACTGAGTGCGCTTTTCACTGCGTCAGCTATCGTCTTTTCACGGTTGAATACCGGAATAATGACAGAAGCCTCGTATTCAAACTCCTGCTCATCAAAATCAGGCTGTCGATAGTAATTGGTATCAACCAAGGCTCCCACCTTTTCGAGATGATGGGTGCAAGCCTTCTCCATCTCTATCTGTACCTCCCGGTTGCGAGGGTTCACATAGTCGAACTGCTTTTCTCCACTCTTTCTGGTATCGAGCTCATCTTCCGTATAGAGGAATTCATTGACATGGAAAATCTCTCCCACTCTACTCAGATAAAGACGAAGGTCATAGAGTCCTGCAAACTGATATTCCTGTCTGTCCTGCTGTGCTGCATAGTCGAGCAGATTCTGTGCCTTGACAAGCCAGAGACTTCCAAAATCGAAGTCATCACGAAGTGAACCAGCCTGATAGTCGATGACCGGATGCTTCTCCAGTTTACCCTCCTGAACAGAGTAATGATCGGAGTATACCATGACCGCTCCCGTATCATCAGCGGTACGGAGGAAACGTTCCAAGGCATACAATCCCCAACGGATAGGAGTGGCTTTGGTACAAATGATTACATAGTCGGCATCGGTGTTCTCAGCAATACTACTAACAGTATTGGAACTCTCCAATCGGTCGACAACGATAAATGTACAACCATCAGGCACTTGATGAGAAGCAGCGAAATCAGCACTCACCAAGAGATTGATATGTTGAACTGTCTTGTTGTCATGAAGTTCCAAGAGTGCTTCTTGGGCTACATCCAGGTCTTCACAAGGCAAGAAAAGGTCTATTTTTTGTCTCATTTCTTTGTTTCTATTTTTTCGTTTTTCGTCCCATTTGGGGGCATCAAACTATGTTTTTTATCTTTATTTCAACTTATTATCTTAAAATATGTGGCAAAGATAACAATTTTTCGGCAAAAAACACTATCTTTGCAGTATGAATAATGAAAAAAAATATCTTTTAGGCCTTACACTTGCCGAATTGAAGCAGGTGGCAAAGGATCTCGGCATGCCTGCCTTCACCGGCGGACAGATGGCGAAATGGCTCTATGAGCAGCATGTAAAGAGCATTGATGAGATGACCAATATCTCGAAAGCCAACCGTGCAAAACTCGCTGCCGAATACGAAATAGGATGCTTCGGATATTCCGACGCACAACATTCTGTGGATGGTACCATCAAGTATCTCTTTCCTACCCGAAGTGGCAAATTTGTGGAAACGGTTTATATTCCAGATAAGGACCGTGCCACGCTCTGTGTTTCTTCGCAGGTGGGTTGCAAGATGAACTGTCTCTTCTGCCAAACAGGTAAGCAGGGATTCGAGGGAAGTCTGCCTGCCGGCGACATCCTGAACCAGATTTACTCATTGCCAGAGGTAGACAAGCTCACCAACATCGTATTCATGGGACAGGGCGAGCCAATGGACAACCTCGACAACGTGCTTCGTGCTACGGAAATTCTGACTGCCGACTATGGCTGGGCATGGAGTCCGAAGCGTATCACGGTAAGTTCTGTTGGCGTGAAGAACAAACTGAAGCGATTCCTGGAAGAGAGCGAATGCCATGTGGCTATTTCCATGCACGATCCTATTCCTTCAGAGCGCGCAGAACTGATGCCTGCAGAAAGAGGTATGGGTATTGAGCAGGTGGTAGAGCTTTTGAAGAACTACGACTTCTCCCACCAGCGTCGCCTCTCGTTCGAATACATCGTATTCAAGGGAGTGAATGACAGCATGCAGCATGCCAAAGCTATCATCAAGTTGGTAAAGGGACTCGATTGCCGTTTCAACCTGATCCGCTTCCACCAGATTCCAGACATCCCACTGCAGGGCGTGAATGACGAAAAGATGGAGCAGTTCCGCGATTACCTTACCTCGCACGGCGTGTTTACAACCATCCGTGCCAGCCGTGGACAAGACATCTATGCAGCCTGCGGCTTGCTGAGTACCTCGAAGAAGATTGGCGAAATACGCCAGCATGAGGACGAAGAGAAAAAAGAGTAGACGAAAAGAACATAGCATAATGGTGAGAAATACGATAACGCTTCTTTTCCCGTTCTGCCTGATATTTCTCCTCTTGACAAGTTGCGGTTTAACGGGGAAGAACAGGAAAAAGCCAGCCAGTACAGGGCAACCTTACGAGATTGTACTGGAAGGAGATACCGACAGCATCGTTACCAGGATACTGACGGAAGACGTTCCAGCCCTTCCCCAACCCGAGCCTCTCTGCAAACTGATTCAGGTGAAGAAGGGGAAGACAAAAGGCAGCTACCTGCTCGTCAGAACCCGCATCATCGTCAATATCACAGATAAAGACTTCGCTGTCAAGTTGAGCCACGATGAGAATGCTGAACCGCAAAACATCATCCGCATCAATGCCCATTCCGTACAGCAGCTGCGAGAAAGACTCAATGGCGAAAAGCTCCGCCAAATTGTAGATGAAGCTGAACTGAAGCATCTGGCAGAGATGATCTCCAACAATCCCAGCAAGCAGAACAAGGAGATGCAGGAAGAGGTAAAGAAGACATTCGGACTTGACATGAAAATCCCGGTATCGATGAATGCCAGCAAGAAGGCAAAAAACTTCATCTGGATTTCGAACAACGCAAGTACGGGAATGCAGAACCTGCTCGTGATGAAAGTGAAGAGTGAAGAACGAAGAGCAGGAAAAGAGAAGAGTGAAGAACGAAGAATGAAGAATTCAAATGCTTTTCATGTAAATGTAAATGACAAGGCTCAGATTGATAGCATTCTTCGAACCAACATGCCGGGCGAAACCGACAGCATGTATATGACCATTCCTGTTCTTTTAGAAAGAGGACTCTGGGAGATGAAAGGGGATGCCATGGGAGGACCTTACGTGATGCATCGCATCCATAACCTCTATGTCATCGGCTTCGTCTATGCACCCGAAATGAAAAAGAAAATATTAATCAAGCAGCTCGAAGCTGCGATTTCCACAATAAAATAAAATACATCAATGGACAATAAGAAAATCAGAGTGGCTATCACTCACGGAGATACCAACGGTATCGGATATGAACTCATCTTTAAGACATTTGCTGAATCTGAGATGCTGGATTTCTGTACACCAATCATCTACGGTTCACCAAAGGTGGCAGCCTATTATCGCAAGGCGATGAACCTGCCAGCACAGTTTTCTATCATCCAGAAAGCAGAAGATGCAGAAGAAGGACGCATCAACCTGCTTGCAGCTGTAGATGAAGAGGTAAAGGTAGACATGGGTATGCCTACCACCGAATCGGGAGCAGCAGCTATCAAAGCGCTCGACAGAGCAATGACTGATTTCAGAGACAATCTCTATGATGTGCTAATCACAGCCCCTATCAATAACCAGAATGCCCAGATAGAAGGTTTCCCATTCAAGGGGCACAAGCATTATATCGAAACTTGTCTTGGCGAAGGACAGGAAGCCCTTTCCATCCTCGTAGGTGGCAACCTTCGCATAGCATCAGTTACAGAGAAGACTCCATTCAAAAATGTAATAGCCGGAATCACCGAGGAACGCATTATCGAAAGAGTAAAGCTCATGCAACAAACCATCAAAAGAGATTTCCTCATCACCAACCCACGCATAGCAGTGCTTGCCCTCAATCCTCGCAGCAACGAAGAGGAAAGTTGCGGTAAGGAGGAGAGCGAAATCATCATTCCTGCTATTGACAAATTAGCAGAACAAGGCATTCAGGCTTTTGGTCCATACGCAGCAGATGAGTTCTTCGGTAAGGGATATTTCAGCGACTTTGACGGAATCATGGCCATGTATCATGACCAAGCCACTACCCCATTCCATTCTCTCTATACAGAGGATGGCGTCATCTACACTGCAGGTTTGCCTATCATCCATACAGCAGCCAACATGGCACCAAGTTACAGCATTGCAGGCTGCAATGAAGCTGACGAGTCATCGTTCCGCCAGGCAGTATTCCTGGCTATTGATGCTTTCCAGAACAGAAACAGCTATGATGAGGCAATAGAAAATCCACTTCCAAAACTCTATCACGAGAAGCGTGACGAGAGCGAAAAGGTAAGATTCTCTATCCCAAAGAAGGGCGGCAAGCCATTCCCTCCAAAGAATGAAAAGAACTTTACACCTCGTCCAAAGAATGAAGGTCAGGAAGCTCCACAAGCTACAACTGAACCAGCTCAGCAAGTAGCTCCAGAAGCTTAATTTAAAGCAAAATATGATGCCCAAGAATAGGTAAACGTTAAAAAAGACCTATTTTTGGGCAATATATGCTGATATTTCAAAAAAAATGTGTAATTTTGGCAGCTAAATGGATACATCTGAACTACAGAAAATAAAACAACGCTACAATATCGTCGGAAATAGCGACGGATTGAATCATGCTCTCGATGTCGCCTTACAGGTGGCACCGACAGATCTTTCTGTGCTTATTATCGGAGAAAGTGGAGTTGGTAAGGAAATCATTCCGAGGGTGATCCATGACAACTCACCAAGAAGAAGAGAAAAGTATTTTGCCATCAACTGCGGAAGCATTCCTGAGGGCACTATAGACAGTGAGCTCTTTGGACATGAGAAGGGTTCCTTTACCGGAGCCATAGGAGAAAGCGAAGGCTACTTCGGAATAGCCAACAAGGGTACTATATTTCTTGACGAGGTGGGCGAACTGCCCATACAGACTCAGGCAAGACTGCTGAGAGTGCTGGAAACGGGCGAATATATCCGCGTAGGTGGAACAGAGATTCGCAAGACCAACGTACGAATCGTTGCTGCCACCAACGTCAACATGAGAAAGGCAATCAGCGAAGGAAGATTCCGTGAAGACTTGTATTACCGACTGAATACAATTCCTATCCAGATGCCTCCACTTCGCGAACGAGGAAATGACATCTTACTGTTGTTCCGCCTTTTCGCCATGCAAATGGCAGAGAAATACAATCTGCCAAAGATCAGCCTGACAGAAGATGCCAAGAAACTCATGCTGAAATATAAGTGGCCAGGCAACGTGAGACAGCTCAAGAACATTACCGAGCAAATGTCGGTATTAAGTCGTGAACGGGAAATTAACATGGAGACACTCATGCATTTTATCCCACGCGATGAAGAGACTACTCAACTTGCCACCATTCCACAGAGCAACAACACCTCGCACAGTTATGAAAACGAACGAGAATTTCTCTATAAGATTCTTTACGAACTAAGAGGAAACGTGAGTGACCTGCGAAGAGAGGTGGGATCATTGCGCAAGCAACTGGATGAAGCCCGTCAACTAAGAGGAGCAGAAGGATTCAGTAGTCCTACCTCTGTATCGAACATGAGTCCAACAACCTATCCGGCAGAGTTTGAAAAAACACAGTCTATCACACCTGCAGAAGGAATGATGCGGCATGACACAGGAATCATCCAGCATGACACAGGAATCATCCGACATGAACCGGGAATCATCCGAGCTGACAAAATGGGACAATCGGAACCAGAAGAAATCGAGGCAGAAGAAATCAAAGAGAACGACTCACTGAATCTCGATGACTTGAGCAAACAAATGATAGAAAAGGCTCTGGAACGCAACAATGGCAATCGAAAGAAAGCCGCTGAGGAATTGGGTATATCAGACAGAACACTTTACCGGAAAATAAAGAAATATAAATTATGAAGCAATTACGCGCGTACATATATATATTGGGGATTTCATTGGTCATAGGCATCATGACTGCATGTTCCGTTAGCTACGGCTTCAACGGCGCCAGCATTGACTATACCCAGACAAAGACTATCCAAATAGCAGACTTCCCTATCAGAAGTTCATACGTTTGGGGACCAATGGGACCAATGTTCAACAACGAGCTGAAAGACAAATTTGCCAACAATACCCAGTTGCGACAGGTTTCCCGTAATGGCGACCTGAAGATTGAGGGTGAAATTACCCAATATTCACAGCGCAACAAGTCGGTATCTGCTGAAGGTTATTCTGCACAGACAGAATTGAGTATCACCGTCAATGTCCGTTTCACGAATAACAAGAAACATACCGAGGACTTCGAAAAGTCATTCACCTCTGCAAAGACCTACGATACCACACAAAGTTTAGCTTCTGTTCAGGAAGAACTGGTCACCCAGATGGTAAAAGACTTGGTAGACCAGATATTCAACGCTACAGTAGCTAACTGGTAAGGAAATAGTAAGTGAAGAACGAAGAGTGAAGAGTGAAGAATTCAACAGCTATACAAATCATAAAGTTCAAAGCTCAAAGTTCAAAGCTCAAAGTTCATAGTAACCAAACATTAAATAGAAAAAAGTGGAATTAAGCAGATTGATACAACACCCAGAGGAGATGAACCGGGAGACGCTCTACGACTTGCGCGCCCTCTTGGCTCTATATCCCTATTATCAAACGGCTCGCCTCTTGATGTTGAAAAACCTGTACCTACTCCACGACCCTAGTTTCGACGAAGAGCTACGCCGTGCAGCCATCTACATAACCGACCGCAAGGTCATCTTCGAAATGGTTGAAGCAGCGCACTATCAGTTCAAGAAAGAAAACTATGGGGAAAAGAGCAAGGCTTATCCTACTCAAGGAGAAGCATCAAAAAGCAACTTGCACAATACATCTAAGGCAGACCGCACAAGCGACCTTATCGACAGTTTCCTAGGTTCTATACCAACAGATGCAGAAGAAAAAGAAGCTAAGAAAGAAAAGCGGAAGCCAACACCTGCAGATGCAGCTGTTGATTATGTAGCTTATCTGATGGAGACTGAAGATCAAGAAGAAGACGAGAAACCTTCAAGAACCATCAGTCTGATTGATGACTTCATGGAAGATGGAGGATTCAAATTGCCAAAGATACAGCAAGGAGAGGAATACAAGCCAGAATACACGCCTCAACTGGAAGATGACAAAGACAACGAGGAACAAACTGAAAATAGTGGTGTATTTACAGAAACCCTCGCCCGCATCTACATCAAACAGGGCAAGTATGAACGAGCTTATCAAATTATCGAGCGACTCTACAAGCAGCATCCACACAAGAGTGCCTACTATGTGGACCAGCTAAGATTTCTCGAGAAACTGATGTTAAACGGAAATAATAAAAATAACAAATAAAAATAATAAATAAAACTAGTTTTAAAAAATGGCTTACACATTATTTGTAGTATTAATCGTCCTGGTAGCAATCATGATGATTTTCATCGTGCTCATCCAGGAATCAAAGGGAGGTGGACTTGCAAGTAACTTCTCTTCAACAAACTCTATCATGGGCGTTCGTAAGACAACCGACATTATAGAGAAATTAACATGGGGTCTCGCTGGTGCCATGGTAGTTATCAGCATAGTTTGTGCTTATGTAGCACCTCAGGCAGCTGGTGAAAGCAGCGTTATGGAAGGTGCAACTCAGGAGCAGACTGCTCTTCCTGCTATGCCAGGTGCTAGCAAGGATGCTGCAGCAGGTGCTCAGAAAGCAGCCCCAGCAGCTAATGGTGCAGCAGATGCACAGAAAGCAGCAACTCCAACTGTACCAGCTAGCCCTGCTAAGTAATAGCTTGTAAACTTATAAATAGCATTTTCCCATCAAAAAAACTGCAGTTTTAAGGGAAAATGCTATTTTTTTACAGAAAAATGAAGTTTTTCAGAAAAAAGTTTAGAAAAAATTTGGTGGATTCAAAAAAATGTAGTACCTTTGCACTCGCTTAAAAGAAATAACAATTAAGCAAGCTAACATGGTGGACGTAGTTCAGTTGGTTAGAGCGTCAGATTGTGGTTCTGAATGTCGTGGGTTCGAGTCCCACCTTCCACCCATAAAGCATTAAGATTGCCAATCTCTAGTATTAGAGGTTGGCTTTTTATTTTCATCCATTTCTCATTTATCTTCATCTTCCCCCCTATTGGTTTTCATCCAGCATCCATAGTGAAGGAAAAAAAATAAACCATACAAGATGACCGAAGGCATCCTATATGGTTTATATATCCTTATATTCGATTACTCACTCTGCCATTTACGGGAACTGAGGATAATCCTCAAAACGAGGCTTGCGCTTCTCCAGGAAAGCCTTGCCACCCTCCTGAGCCTCATCCATGGTATAATAGAGCATCGTTGCATCACCAGCCAACTCCTGAATACCAGCCTGACCATCCAACTCAGCATTCAAGCCAGCCTTGATCATACGGAGAGCCAAAGGAGAACGCTCCATCATGATTTCAGCCCATTCTACGCAGGTATCTTCCAACTGGTCGAGAGGAACCACCTTGTTGACCATTCCCATCTCTTCTGCCTCCTTCGCAGAATACTGCTTGCAGAGGAACCAGATTTCACGAGCCTTCTTCTGACCAACCATTCGTGCCAGATAAGAAGAACCGAAACCAGCATCGAAGCTTCCTACCTTAGGACCAGTCTGCCCGAAGATGGCATTCTCTGAAGCGATGGTCAAGTCGCACATCACATGAAGCACATGACCACCACCGATGGCATAACCGTTCACCATGGCGATAACAGGCTTTGGCAAACGACGAATCTGCATCTGTACATCAAGCACGTTGAGACGAGGCACACCATCGTTGCCAACATATCCACCTCTACCCTTCACATGCATATCTCCACCGGCACAGAAAGCCTTATCGCCAGCACCCGTCAGGATAACCACACGGATATCCAGACTGTCACGACAGTAGTTGAAAGCCTGCGCCATCTCCCAGGTAGTCAATGGAGTGAAGGCGTTGCGATAACGCTCACGATTGATGGTAATCTTAGCAATGTGATTATACTCCTCGAAGATGATTTCCTTGAAATCAAAACCTTCTATCTTTTTCCATTCTCTCATTTACTTTGAACTTTGATTATTGAACTTTGAACTTTATGATTACTTTCAGGTTACTTTCAGAAAGGATGGTTCATCCTTCTTTCTCTGATGATAACTCTAAACTATTATAATATTCATCCAGAACCTGATTATCTGTTTCTATATCCGTAAGAACCTCCAGAAGCATCGGTCTGCTTGACTCGGTATGGATGAGCCAATCGATGCCCTCACAGAGCGACTTCATATCATCAGCGTTCTGATAGGCTACATCTTGTGCCAGACAGATGTGATAAGCAGAAGTGCAATGCTCAGCCATCACCAGTTTCTCGCGTGCAGCACTTTCCTTCAATCCCTTGAACTTGGCAAAGATGGCTCCGCCGCCATTATTCAAGAGCAAGATGCGAAGACTGCCATTGAGATTCTGATTCCAGAGGGCATTCTGATCGTAGAAGAAACTCAGGTCGCCCAACACGCAGAAAACCTTCTGCTGGCTCCTGGCATCAGGATGATGATATTCCGAAAGATAGATAGACAAGCCCGCAGCTGCAGATAGCGAACCCTCGATACCATTCACCCCCCGATTGCAATGCACATACTGGCGGGCATAAATGCAAGCCAGACGAATAGCCATGCTATTGCCATAAAAGAGACGGCACTCACGAGTATCATCCAGTGAATGAGCCAGAAACTCGGTCTGAAAAGCCTTCACCGCAGCCATACTGCTGAAGGATGGTTCATAATCGAAAGCATGACGCTTAGCCGCCCACAGTGCTTTTTCCCAACGTTCCTTATACGCATCCACTTCATCCCGATAAACCTGATCATAAGAGGTCATGGCATCCGCCAGCAGTGTGGTATCGCATTGGAAGATACGGTCAATACGCATAAAGGTATCGATGTAATCACCATCGGTGCTTGCCCGCCACACCTTAGCACCTTTCTTCACGGCAAGGCGAAGGAACAGCTTGAGGCGCTTGCTCACCAGGGTGCCTCCTACATAGAGAATAAAATCGGGCATATAATCCCCGTTATCTCCCACATTATTCAGCACTTCATCGAAATTGGTAACCAGGAGATTGCTGGAAAATTCCCGGCATGCAGGATCCTCGCTTGACGTACCTAAAGCCGTCGGTTCGATGAGCGTAACTGCCCACGAATCAATCTGCTTGATACCGTAAAGCTGACTGCATGGATAATCCTGTCCCACCACGATCATCGGCTTTCTGGCATTCAGAAAATCAAGCATATCACCGTAATGGAAACTGCCGCCAAAGAGATTGGTCTTCACGTAATCCACCCAATGAGTTTTCGGCAGCTTGTCTACCGTAAACTGATAGAGAGGTTCAGAAAGCTGGATATTGATATGTACCGGACCTATCTTGCGGTGCACGCAGTCGATGACCGCTTCATGCACCAACCGTTCACAATACCAAGCCTGCTCCTCGTTGGATACGATTGGAAGATTCACACTTCTGTTCACCATCGTACCGAATACATGAGCCTGCGGCAGGGTCTGTCCATCCTGCTGGCCTATCCAAGCCTCCGGTCTATCTGCCGAAATGATGATGATTGGCAACTTCTGATAATAAGCCTCACAGACTGCCGGATAGAGATTGAGCAATGCAGAGCCGGAAGTAACACAGACCGCTACCGGATCCGGACACGGTGACGGATTACCCAAGGCAATACCCATAGCCACAAATCCCGCACTGCGTTCATCGGTGACTGGATAGCAGGTAATGCCATCCATCTCATTAAGATTATGTACGATGGGCGCATTACGACTTCCAGGACAAACCACTACTCTTCTCACACCATGAGATGCGAGAACAGCCGTCAGGATATTGACATTATCGATATTACTAAACACGAAAACTAATTTATAATAATATAATTTACAATTAATAATTAACAATTGCCAATTCTGCTAAAGCAAAACCCGTCTGATTGTCTGCATTTTAGCTTCAGTTTCCTTCCACTCCTTTTCCATCTCGCTCTCCTTGAGCAATCCGCCACCGGCATATAGTTCACAGATGCCATCCTGCAAGATGTTCATGCAGCGGAGAGAAACGAAGAGATGAGTCTTTCCCTGCGAAGAAATCGGACCGACAAAACCGCTATAGTATTTACGGGAATGAAGCTCATGCTGCAATATGAACCGGCGAGCCGCATCCTTTGGGATACCACAGACTGCAGGCGTAGGATACAAAGCATTGATCACATCCCCCAACCTGCCTTTATCCAGCAATCTGAAAGAGATATCGGTACGGAGATGATAAAGATTGGCAGCCATCGTGGTATACGGACCTTTCAGTCTGTAATCCCCAGCAAAGCCCTTGATGCAGTCTTCGATATAATCCGTAACATACTGCTGCTCTTCCCTGTTCTTCTCCGACCATTCCACGCCCTCTACCGGATAATCAGCAATGGTTCGGGAAGGCTCCGCCTTTTGCGTACCTGCCAAAGACATCGTCTGATACTCATCTCCCTCCCCCTTGAGCAAGATTTCCGGAGTTGCCATCAGCCACATACCCGATTGGGAAGTATAAACCAAGGCAACGAAAAGACGAGGATACATACGGCAGGTTTTCAGGAAAAGCGCCTTTAAAGACGCAACATCCTGAGCATCAACACTATCTATTTTTTTTATTCTGATTTTATCACTCACCAGAGAAACTTTTCTTGCCAAAACAATCTTGCTGAATGTCTCTTCGGATAACTGCTGATGAAAGCATTCAAACTCTCTGGCGTAGGCCTCAAAATTACGTCCCGACGTAGCGTTTACTGCGTCCCGATGCAGTTCTGGCTGCGTCCCGACGTATGAAGAGCTACGTCGGGATGCATTTTCAGCCCCATCGGGAGAGGATTGCGGAGCCTTCTCTCCAGGGCCATTTTCGTTCCCCACAGCAATCAGTTTGCTTTCATCAGGATGAATCAAAAGCACAGGACAATCGCTGGATGGCGAGAAAGGAGCTATTACAAACCCCTCCTTACCATTCAGTTCTGCCACAGAGAAGAGAACTTCCGGCTCACCCTCATGCTGCACCACATAATGAGCGTGATGCAGATAAGGCAAACGATAGTATGCAAATGCCGTCATACTTTATTCTTCTGTCTTATTAGATTCCTCCATCTTAGTATCTTTCTTCTTAGGAGTAAACACATAGTTGGTTACCTGTACGGTGCAGATCAACTCATCAGCAGTGTTTTTGATTGCAACTTCCCAAGTATGCAGGGTCCTGCCTTTGTGAACCAGCTTGGCATATGCAGTAACCGTATCTCCCTCGCTCACTGCTAGTACATGAGTGCCACTCACATTGATGCCCACAGCTATCTGACCAGGGCAGAGAGCCAAGGAGCCGATACCAGCCACATTTTCCGCCAGTGCCAGAGAAGCACCCCCACTCAGGAATCCGAATGGCTGGCGATTACGCTCATCCACTTTCATCGTAGCCTGAAGCGTATCAGGCTCAGGAGTTGAGATAAAATGCATGCCGAGGGTTTTAGAAAGTCCATCGGTCTTACTTATTCTTTTTACTACTTCGTCTATGTTCATCCTTATCAAAATTTAAAGTTGGTTGTTTAGGGGGGATAAGAGCAAACGGATGTCCAACTCACTCCTCACCTCATTTTCTTGCAAAATTAATGCAAATAAAAGACAAAACAAAATAAATAAGCCTTTTTTATACTTTTAAACACTTTTACTTGGTATGAACCGCATTTTTTTACTATCTTTGCAGCATATTGAAACAACAACAAACGATTTTATGAAAAAATTACTCCTAGGACTATTATGTACTATTACTTTTGGTGCATACGCAAATCCGGCAGACGATCTTCTGAATCGCATAGACAAGGGAGCTGCTGCCAAGTTCAAGACAATACTTGTCAAGTCTGACAAAGATTTCTTCGAGATAGACCAAGCTAGAAGCGGAAAGAATGCAACAGCATCCCAATCTGCCGGTAGAAACAATCCCATCATCATCCGGGGCAACTCCTGGGTGAATATTGCCGTGGGCATCAACTGGTATCTGAAGCATTATGCCGGCATCCATATCACATGGAACAGCATGAACACCAAACTGCCAGCAGTACTGCCAGCCGTCAAGCAGAAGGAGCGCCACGAGACCGACCTCAAACTGCGCTACGATTTCAACTACTGTACCTTCTCCTACACGATGGCTTTCTGGGACTGGAACCGATGGCAGAAAGAAATAGACTGGATGGCGCTTCACGGCATCAACATGCCACTTGCAGCCGTGGGCACAGAATGCGTGTGGCGCAACATGCTCCTGAAACTGGGATATTCAGAAGAAGAAGTGGGCAAGTTCATCGCCGGACCCGCTTTCCTTGCCTGGTGGGAGATGAACAACCTGGAAGGTTGGGGAGGTCCGCTTCCATTGAGCTGGTATAAGCAGCAGGAAACTCTCCAGAAGAAGATTCTTGCCAGAATGAAGGAGATGGGAATGAAACCTGTCTTGCCTGGCTATTGCGGTATGGTGCCTCACGATGCCAAAGAGAGATTGGGGTTGAACGTGACGGATGCCGGCAAGTGGAACGGTTACCAGCGCCCTGCCAACCTCTCTCCTACCGATAGAAGATTTACAGAAATCGCCGACCTATATTATAAGGAACTGACCAAGCTCTACGGAAAATCAGATTTCTATTCGATGGATCCTTTCCACGAGAGCGGTGACGATGCAGCCGTGGATTATGCCAAAGCAGGAAAGGCACTGATGAGTGCAATGAAGCGTGCTAACCCAAAAGCCATCTGGGTGGTACAGGGATGGAACGAAAATCCTCGCCCTCAGATGATTGAAGACTTAAAGGTAGGCGACATCCTGGTGCTCGACCTCTTCTCCGAATGCCGTCCGATGTTTGGCGGTCCCAGCATTCTGAAGCGCGATGGTGGTTACGGCAAGCACCAGTGGCTCTTCTGTATGCTGGAGAATTTCGGTGGCAATGTGGGTCTGCATGGAAGAATGGACCAGCTGCTGAACAACTTCTATCTGGCAACGGGGAAAAAGGACACCCAAAAACAAGAGAATTCTTCACTCCTCACTCTTCACTCTTCACTTAAGGGATGGGGCTTCACGATGGAAGGTTCAGAAAACAACCCTGTGATGTTTGAACTGATGAGCGAACTGCCTTGGCGTGCCGAGAAGACTACCAAGGAAGACTGGCTCAAGGAATACTGCTATGCCCGATATGGGGTACACGATGCAACCATCGAGAAAGCATGGACAATTCTGGCTCAGAGCATCTACAACTGTCCGATGGGCAACAACCAGCAGGGTCCTCACGAGAGCATCTTCTGCGGACGCCCTTCGTTAAACAACTTCCAGGTTTCCAGCTGGTCGAAGATGCGCAACTATTACGACCCGGAGGATACCCGGCAGGCAGCCATTCTCTTTGCCAGCGTAGCAGACAAATACCGTGGCAACAACAACTATGAGTATGATCTGGTAGATATCTGCCGCCAGGCACTTGCCGACCAGGGGCGCAAACAGTACTGGAAAGCCATTGCAGACTATCAATCCTTCTCCCGTAAGGAGTTTGACAAGGATGCTGACCGTTTCCTGAAGATGATTCTTCTACAGGACCAACTGCTCGGTACCCGTCCAGAATTCCGTCTGGGACATTGGATAGAGGAAGCACGCAACCTGGGCAAGACCGCTGAAGAGAAAGACCTCTACGAATGGAATGCCCGAGTACAGATTACCACCTGGGGCAACCGTGTCTGCGCAGACGACGGCGGGCTACGGGATTATGGACACAAGGAATGGCAAGGTTTGCTGAAGGATTTCTACTACAAGCGATGGAGTACCTATATGAAAGCACTCGCCGACCAGATGGCAGCTTGCACCAACATCGATTACGATGCCTTGGGCAGTGGCAAGAATGCAGGAAAAACATCCGCAGAGCTCTTCCAGCTGGCATTGCCTAGCGCACCGAAAATCGACTGGTATGCGCTGGAGGAACCATGGACCCTGCAGAAGAATCCATACTCTTCAAAGCCAGAAGGGAACACTGTGGATGTAGCAAAAGAAGTCATTCATTTCATCAAGTAATTCGTGAAAGTCATCAAGTAATATATGAACAGATTAAAATCACTCGACGTGATGCGAGGACTCACCGTAGCCCTCATGATATTGGTTAACAATGGCGGGGAGCACAACTACAGCTTTCTGGAGCATAGCAAGTGGAATGGTCTCACACCGTGCGACCTTGTCTTCCCGTTCTTCCTCTTCATGGTGGGAATGTCAACCTTCATATCCCTGAAGAAGACAGAGTTCAAGCCCTCAGCCCACGTCTATAGAAAGATAGCCAAGCGAACCATCCTACTCTTCCTCATCGGTTTGGGTATCAACTGGTTTGACATGATATGCAGTGGAGATGCACTAGACTTTGCCCACCTGCGAATATGGGCAGTATTGCAGCGCATAGCCATCTGCTACGGAGTCGTGGCCCTGCTCGCCATCACACTGAACCATCGCTATTTCATCCATACCATCATCGGATTACTCGTAGTTTATATGGGCATTCTGGTGTTTGGCAATGGCTATGCATACGATGCATCCACCAATATCCTGGCACAGGTAGACCGCAGCATTTTCGGCATCAACCATCTCTATCAAAGAAGTCCGGTAGACCCGGAAGGATTACTGAGCACGATTCCATCCATCGCCCATACGATGATAGGATTCCTCTGCTGCAAGTACATTTCCGTAGCAGGTCAGACCGTAGATTCGAAGATCAAGGTATTGAAGGTGGCAGGTCTCGTGATGGTAGCTCTAGGCTTCGGACTCTCCCTGATTGGTTTCGGCATCAACAAGCGCATCTGGAGTCCCAGCTACGTATTCGTAACCTGCGGATTCGCCTCCTGGATATTGGGCATCCTGTTGCAGTTTATCGACAACAAGCCGAGCAGCAAGGACAACATCCTGACCAAGGGTCTGCTTGCCTTTGGCATGAATCCGCTTTTTCTCTATGTGATGAGCGAGGCACTTGCCATCCTCTTTGGAAGTTTTGACATCAAGGCAGAGATTTTCATTGGCATCCAGAGCGTCATCAGCGATGAGTATGTAGCATCGCTCACCTACGCCCTCTTCTTTGTAGCTATCCACGCAGCAATGGGTATCTGGATGTATCACCGAAAAATCTTCATCAAACTATAGGCTTGCGCAACATTTGCATAGATAAATTACCTTATTGTATTAAAAAGCATAAAAATAGGGCAAGAGTTCGAAAAATTATTTGTATTTTTGCACCAACAAAAAGAAAACAAATAGATATATCTAAATAAAGTATGAACATTTTAGAGTTAAGCGAACAGGAAATCGTTCGCAGACAAAGTCTTCAGACATTGCGCGAGATGGGCATCGACCCATACCCAGCAGCAGAGTTTTCAACCAATGCATTCAGCACTGACATCAAAGCTGAGTTTAAGGACGAGGACGAGCCACGCCAGGTAGTTATCGCTGGCCGTATGATGGGTCGCCGCGTAATGGGTAAAGCCAGTTTCGCTGAGTTGCAGGACTCAAAGGGAAGAATCCAGGTTTATATCGCCCGCGACGAGATTTGTCCAGACGAGAACAAGGACCTTTACAATACAGTATTCAAGAAGCTTCTCGATATCGGTGACTTCATCGGTGTAAAGGGTTTCGTATTCCGCACACAGACTGGCGAAATTTCAGTTCACGCCAAGGAGTTGTGCCTGCTCTCCAAGAGCTTGAAGCCACTCCCAATCGTGAAGTACAAGGATGGTGTGGCTTACGACAAGTTCGACGACCCAGAGTTGCGTTACCGTCAGCGCTACGTTGACCTCATCGTAAACGATGGTGTGAAGGAAACCTTCCTGCAGCGTGCCACTGTGCTCCGCACTCTCCGCAGCGTACTTGACAACGCTGGTTATACAGAGGTAGAGACTCCTACCCTGCAGAGCATTGCCGGTGGTGCTTCAGCCCGTCCATTCATCACCCACTTCAACGCACTCGATCAGGATATGTACATGCGTATCGCTACCGAGCTTTATCTGAAGCGCCTCATCGTAGGTGGTTTCGAGGGTGTTTATGAAATCGGCAAGAACTTCCGCAACGAGGGTATGGACCGCAACCACAACCCTGAGTTTACCTGTATGGAGCTTTATGTTCAGTACAAGGACTACAACTGGATGATGGCTTTCACAGAGAAGCTGCTCGAAACCATCTGTATCGCCGTAAACGGCAAGCCAGAGCGCGAGATTGATGGCAACATCATCAGCTTCAAGGCTCCATATCGCCGTCTGCCTATCCTCGATGCAATCAAGGAAAAGACCGGTTTCGACTGCAACGGCAAGACCGAGGAAGAGATCCGCGCATTCTGCAAGGAGAAGGGCATGGACGTAGATGAGACCATGGGTAAGGGTAAGTTGATTGATGAGCTCTTCGGTGAGTTCTGCGAGGGTACATTCCTCCAGCCAACCTTCATCACCGACTATCCTGTAGAGATGTCTCCATTGACCAAGATGCACCGTTCAAAGCCAGGCTTGACCGAGCGTTTCGAGTTGATGGTAAACGGTAAGGAGCTTGCCAATGCATACTCTGAGCTCAACGACCCAATCGACCAGGAAGAGCGTTTCATCGACCAGATGAAGCTTGCCGACAAGGGTGATGATGAGGCAATGATCATCGATCAGGACTTTCTCCGTGCCCTCCAGTACGGTATGCCTCCAACATCAGGTATCGGTATCGGTATCGACCGCTTAGTCATGTTGATGACCGGCAAGACCTTCATCCAGGAAGTACTGTTCTTCCCACAGATGAAACCAGAGAAGAAGATGCCACAGAGCACCATCAAGGAATGGGCAGAGATTGGCGTGCCAGAGGATTGGGCATACGTGCTCCGCAAGGCAGGTTTCAACCTCATCTCTGATATCCGTGAAGAGAAAGCACAAGGCTTGCAGCAGAAGATTGGAGAAATCAACAAGAAGTACAAGCTCGGCTACGAGAAGCCTTCTGTTGATGACATCCAGGGCTGGATTGATGCAGCAAATGCTTAATTGATAATGCATAATTAACAATGTATAATTAATAAAGAGTTCCGGCTTTTTATTAGTTATACATTATATCTACAAACAAAGGCGAAAGCCTCATTATACATTATTAATTATTAATTTTTAATTTATAAATTCATTCGAAGTGTATAACTGCGGTAAAATAGCGATTATTGGCGGCGGTAGCTGGGCTACGGCAATAGCCAAGATTGTGGTGGGGCATACTCATCACATAGGCTGGTATATGCGTCGCAATGACCGCATCGAAGACTTCAAGCGCATGGGGCATAACCCAGCCTATCTGATGTCGGCACGATTCAACGTAGATGAGATTTTCTTCTCTTCCGATATCAACAAGATAGTGCAGAACTACGATACGCTCGTATTCGTAACCCCATCGCCATACCTCAAGAATCATCTCAAGAAACTCAAGACTCGCATCAGCGACAAGTTTATTATCACAGCCATCAAGGGTATTGTGCCAGATGAGAACCTCGTTTGCTCAGAATATTTCCATCAGGTATACGATGTTCCTTACGAGAATCTGGCATGTATCGGTGGACCTTCTCATGCCGAAGAGGTAGCGCTGGAACGATTGAGCTATCTCACAGTGGGCTGCAGTGATACAGACAAGGCGCGTGCCTTTGCCAACGACTGTCTGGCAAGCGAGTTTATCAAGACCAAGACTTCGAGCGACGTGGTTGGTATCGAATACTCTTCGGTGCTGAAAAACGTATATGCCATTGCTGCAGGTATCTGTGGCGGTTTGAAGTATGGAGACAATTTCCAGGCGGTACTCATGTCAAACGCTGTTCAGGAGATGCATCGCTTCCTTACAGCCGTCCACCCTATCGAACGTAGTATGTACGACTCGGTATATCTGGGCGACCTGCTCGTGACGGGTTACAGCAACTTCTCCCGCAACCGTACCTTCGGAACCATGATAGGTAAAGGCTACAGCGTGAAGAGTGCGCAGATAGAGATGGAGATGATTGCCGAGGGATACTTTGGTACGAAGTGTATGAAGGAAATCAATCGCCACATGCACGTCAACATGCCAATCCTCGATGCCGTATATAATATATTGTATGAACGCATCAGTCCACAAATAGAGATAAAACTTTTAACAGATTCATTTAGATAAATGGTAAAATGAAAAGTATCAGCTTAAACATTACAAAGGCTGCATCATTCCTCGCTGAGGGTGCAGTAAAGGCTTACGAGCCTAAGGTAAAGGCCGCTCAGGAAGCTCTTGAGAACGGCACTTGTGAAGGTAACGATTTCCTGGGATGGTTGCATTTGCCATCTTCTATCACTCCTGAGTTCCTCGATGAGATTCAGTCTGTTGCCAACACATTGCGTGAGAAGTGTGAGGTTGTTGTTGTTGCAGGTATCGGTGGTAGCTACCTCGGTGCTCGCGCCGTTATCGAAGGCCTCGGTAACTCTTTTGCTTGGCTCCTAAACGACAAGAAGAACCCTACTATCCTCTTCGCAGGTAACAATATCGGTGAGGACTACCTCTTCGAGTTGACTTCTTACTTGAAGGACAAGAAGTTTGGTGTTATCAACATCTCTAAGTCTGGTACCACAACTGAGACAGCTCTTGCTTTCCGTCTTTTGAAGAAGCAGTGCGAGGATCAGCGTGGCAAGGACGAGGCTAAGGATGTTATCGTAGCCGTTACCGACGCTAAGAAGGGTGCTGCCCGCACTTGCGCTGACAAGGAGGGTTACAAGAGTTTCATCATCCCAGACAACGTGGGTGGTCGCTTCTCTGTCTTGACTCCAGTAGGTCTGTTGCCTATCGCAGTAGCTGGTTTCGATGTAAAGCAGCTCGTTGCCGGTGCAGCTGAAATGGAGAAGGCTTGCGGCAAGGACGTAGCTTTCGAGGAGAACCCTGCTGCCATCTATGCAGCTACACGTCAGGCTCTCTACACTCAGGCTGGCAAGAAGATTGAGATTGTATGCAACTTCCAGCCAAAGCTTCACTACTTTGCTGAGTGGTGGAAGCAGCTCTATGGTGAGAGCGAGGGTAAGGACCAGAAGGGTATCTTCCCAGCAGCTTGCGACTTCACTACCGACCTTCACTCTATGGGTCAGTGGATTCAGCAGGGCGAGCGCTCTATCTTCGAGACTGTTATCAGCGTTGAGACTCCTAACGAGAAGCTGCTCTTCCCACACGACGATGAGAACCTCGACGGTTTGAACTTCCTCGAGGGCAAGCGTGTTGATGAGGTTAACAAGATGGCTGAGCTCGGTACACGTCTGGCTCACGTTGACGGTGGTGTTCCTAACATCCTGGTTAACGTGCCTGAGTTGAACGCTTACTACCTTGGTCAGCTGATCTACTTCTTCGAGAAGGCTTGCGGTATCAGCGGTCTCTTGGAAGAGGTGAACCCATTCAACCAGCCAGGTGTTGAGGCTTACAAGAAGAACATGTTCGCATTGCTCAACAAGCCAGGTTATGAGGCAGAGAGCAAGGCTATCCAGGAGCGTCTGGCTAACGAGAAATAATATATATTTTAGGAGTTAAAGGAGTTAAGACAAATGCTTTTCTCCTAGAAAAACAGAGAGAGGACATAAGATTATAAACTATTGTCTTAACTCCTCAACTTCTTTAACTCCTTAACTCCTTCAAATTATGAAAGATATTATTTCAAAATACTTAAAAGACCACGGCTTTGGGGAATTCAACCCTAAAGCCGTTCTTTTTGATATGGATGGCGTATTATATAATAGTATGCCCAATCATGCCGTGGCATGGCAGGAGTCAATGAAGCAGTTCAATATCCACATGACTGCCGCCGATGCCTATGCCACCGAGGGAGCCCGAGGCATCGATACCATCCAGATGATGGTGAAGAAGCAGAAGGGTATCGACATCTCCCTGGATGAAGCGCAGAAGATGTATGATGTGAAGACCGACATCTTCCATTCCATGCCAACCGCCGAGATATTCCCTGGCGTGAAGGAAATCATGCAGAAGATCAAGGATGCAGGAATGCAGGTGGGAGTAGTTACCGGTAGCGGTCAGCGCCCACTCATCCAGAGACTCCTCAACGACTTCGGCGAATACCTAGACGAAGCGCATATCGTAACCGCATACGATGTAAAGCGCGGCAAGCCAAATCCTGATCCATACCTGATGGGATTGCAGAAGGCTGGCGACTTGAAACCATGGGAAGGTATCGTGGTAGAGAATGCTCCATTGGGCGTGCGTGCCGGTGTAGCTGCCAACATCTTCACAGTGGCTATCAATAGCGGTCCATTGCCAGATAAGGAACTCGCTGATAAAGGTAGCAATCTGCTCTATCATCAGATGACCGAGTTCTGCGCAGAATTTGAGCAACTCATATCTACAGCCAAACAGATTGCTGCAGGCAATACTCCAAACGTGTAAGTAACCCAATTACTTACACGTTTTTCTTTTATGAAAATAAAAACAAATAAACACAAAAAATTATAACGACCATAACAATGATGTTTTTTATCACTATCTTTGAAGGCAACTACCTGGTATCCAGCTAACCGTGACTACTTCCGTGGCGGCGGTGTCCTGCCACCTTTGCAGGCATCCATCATCGACATGCATACCGTATTCGGAATGCCATCCACCAACGTATCGTTCATCCTCCCATTCATCTGTTTCGTGGTGATTGCCATCTACGGATTCCGCACCAAGTTGCGTAGCATAGGAAAGTTATTGGGTTAATTCTTTCAATAAACAACAAAAAAAGCTGTGTTCATCTACGGATAAACACAGCTTTTTTTGAATTATGTTAAGTGATTTATAACCCATAAAACCTAGATGGTGATTTCTCCCGAACCGTAGCAGCGATGATGATTTTCATCATAAACTACGCAGAATTGGCCAGGAGCTACACCATGAATTGCCTCTTCAGAATGAATCATCCATCTGCCATCATCGAGTTTTTCGATAGTAGCAGGATGATACTCCGGTGTATGTCGAATCTTGAAGGTTACCTTCTGCATCGCCACTTCCCTGGTAAGGAAATGGAAGTCCTGCAATGGGAAATCCTTCTTATAAGCCGTCTGAGGGTCATAACCATGACTTACATACAGAATATTGTTCTCCACATCCTTCTTGATGACGAACCAAGGACCGCCACCAAAGCCCAATCCCTTGCGCTGACCGATGGTATGGAACCACAATCCCTTATGTTCGCCAATGCGCTTTCCGGTCTCCATCTCAATCACATCGCCAGAGTTCTCGCCCAGATATCTGCGGATGTAATCATTATAGTTAATCTGCCCCAGAAAGCAGATTCCTTGACTATCTTTGCGCTTGGCATTGATGAGATGTTCCTCTTCTGCTATTTCACGAATTTCATTTTTGATGTGATGACCGATAGGGAAAATCGCTTTTTTCAATTGCCAGCTCTCTATCTGAGCCAGAAAATCGGTCTGATCCTTTACGGGGTCAGGACTCGTAACAAGCCATTTATCGCCATTTTCGTCTGTTTCAGTCTGCGCATAATGGCCGGTTGCGATGAGATCATAGTGATGCCCCATCTTCTCATCGAACGCACCGAACTTGATGAGTCTGTTGCACATCACATCAGGATTTGGAGTGAATCCCGCCTTCACCTTGTCCATGGTATAGCGGGTCACCTCGTTCCAGTATTCCTGATGACAGTCAACAACTTCCAGCTTACAGCCATACTTTCGAGCCACGGCAGTAGCCATCTCCAGGTCTTCCTCAGAGGAACAGTCCCATTCCTCCTTCTCTTCCGGGCCAATCTTGATATAGAAGCAGTCAGGATGCAAGCCCAGTCGGGCAAACTCCCAGACCACCACCGAACTATCCACGCCACCCGAAAGCAGCACAGCCACCCGCTTGTCCTTTACCTCGGCAAGGAAGTGCTCATCTCTGGTCTCCAATTCTTTCTCTCTTGGAGTATCTGTCAATATATTATCCATTTTCTATTCACTATTATTCAAAACTGAAGGCAAAGTTACAATAAATTCCGGAAAATATGCCCTAATTTCTCTTAAAAATCCATTATTTCCCCAAAAAGTCCACCATTTTTCACCATTCTCCGTTTCCATTTGCCATTTCTTCTATTGAAATTCCCTATAGCCAAAATCGACTCATTCCAACACCAATGCTTTTCTACTTTCGATTTTAACTATACCTTTGCAATCGAAAATCAGAGAGATGCAAGTATGGTAAAAAACTATAACAAGCATCGAAGACGGCAAAAGTAGTTATGACAAAAGAGCAATAACGAATAATTGTAGAAATAAACATCATATAATATAAGAACATGGATATCTTAAAAAATCTGTTTTACGGCTTCCCTGATCTGTGGGGAGGCGGTGTAGCCCACTCAGTAATGATCCTGGCATTGGTCATTACCCTGGGTTTAAGTTTAGGAAAGTTGAGAGTAAAGGGAGTTTCTCTCGGATTGGCATGGATTCTTTTCATCGGCCTCATCTTCGGTCATTACTCTCTCAATCTCGATGAGCACCTGCTTCACTTCCTTAAGGAGTTTGGCTTGATTCTCTTCGTTTATTCCATCGGTCTGGAAGTGGGTCCAGGTTTCTTCGCTTCCTTCAAGAATGGCGGCAAGAGTCTCAACCTGCTCAGCATCATCGTCATTGCACTGAGCATCATCACTACCCTCGCCATCTTCTCCTTCTCAGGAACATCCATCACTTCTATGGCCGGTATTCTCTCAGGTGCTGTTACCAACACCCCTGGACTCGGTGCAGCACAGCAGGCTTTCAGCGACCTCCGTCACATCGATGCTCCTTCTATCGCAGCAGGATATGCCATCGCTTATCCTATGGGTGTACTGGGCGTCATTCTTTCCTTTATTATATTAAGGTATGCGCTGCGTATTGACAAGAGCGAAGAGGAAGCTGCAGCCAAGCGCGGTATGGGACACCTGGAGACGATGACCCTCAACACCTTCTCTATCCAGGTAACCAACCAGATGGTATTCGGCGACAGCATCAAGCAGATTCGCGACATCCTGAAGCGCGACTTCATGGTTTCAAAGATTATCCGCAAGAACAGCGACAAGCGCGATGAGGTAGTGAATGGCCGTACTATCATCGAAGAGGGAGATATCCTTCAGATTGTGGCTCACCCTACCGTAGAAGAGCCTATCACGGCATTGCTCGGCGAGAAAGTACAGGTCAGTGAGGAAAAATACGGCAAGGATCTCATCACCCGCCGCATCCGCATCACCAAGCCTGGCATCAACGGCAAGAGCATCAGCCAGCTTCAAATCCGTTCAAGCCTCGGCACCAACATCACCCGTGTGAACCGTAATGGTGTAGACCTGATCGCTACTCCACAGTTGAAGTTGCAGCTGGGCGACCGTGTTACCGTAGTGGGTACAGAGCTTGCCATCGCGCATACAGAGAAGGTATTGGGTAACCAGATGAAGCGCCTCAACTACCCTAATCTGATTCCTATCTTCCTGGGCATCATGCTGGGTTGTATCGTGGCTAACATTCCATTCTTCATCCCTGGCATCAACGAGAACCTGCGTCTCGGATTGACTGGTGGTCCATTGGTAGTAGCTATCCTGATAGGTTACTTCGGTCCGAAGTACAACCTCGTCACCTACAACACCATTTCAGCCAACCTGATGCTCCGTGAGATTGGTCTCTGCATCTTCCTGGCTTGCGTAGGTCTCGGAACAGGCGAACAGTTCATCCAGACTGTAGCCACAGAAAGCGGAATGACCTGGATTCTCTACGGTATCGCCATCACCATGATTCCTATCATCATCGGCGGCATCATCGGAAGATATGTGTTCCACATCAACTATTACACATTGCTCGGAGTATTGGCAGGTGCCAACACCAACCCATCTGCCCTGGCTTACGTCCGTGAGCAGACTTCGGCAGATGCACCATCTGTGGGCTATGCGAATGTTTATCCATTTGCCATGTTCCTCAGAATCGTTACTATTCAGATTATTATTTTCGTATTCGGATAAATAAAATATATGGAAGAAAAAAACATGAAGACCTGCGACTGCGCAGAGAAAGGCATTGACAACTACAACTGCAAGGAAATAGCAGAAACAGAACTGAGAAGAAAACTCGACCTGTTGTTACGCACTGGCAGCATCCTTATGGAGAGTGCTGCCGACACATCACGCATCATGCGAACGATGAAGCGTGCAGCAGCTTTCCTCGGACTCGACGAGCGCTACATGCACCTCTACATCAATTGGAATGTGCTGATGGTGAACTACAGCGACGAGGAGCATTCCTTCTCCAAGTTCCAGCGCTGCGAGAAACACGGCATCAACCTTACCTCTATCTCTCAGGTAAGCAAGCTCACCTGGCAGGCCATCAAGGAGAACTATTCTCTCGAACAGTATGAGCAGGCCCTGAACGATATCAAGGCCACTCCACGCAGCTTCACTCCTTGGCAGGTAGCCATCGGCGGTGGATTCGCCTGCGGCGGATTCTGCATCCAGTTCGGTTGCGACTGGCCAGCATTCTTCTTCTGTTCCCTGGCAGCTATCCTGGGCTTCCGTCTGAGAATGTTCCTGCCTACCAAGGGCTGCAACAACTATGTGGCTATCGGTATTTCGGCATTCGTTGCAACGCTGATTGCCTGGTTGACTTCGTTCCTGTCGCTCAATCCAGCCATCTCAGCCGCTCTTCCAAGCTTCATGCATTCAGATACCCCTTGGCATCCATTGATGGCTTGTGCCCTCTTCATCGTGCCGGGAGTTCCATTGATAAACTTTGTGAGCGATATGCTCGACGGATATATAGAGGTGGGAATGGTGCGCGCACTCAACACGCTGCTGATGATCTTTGCCATGGCGTTCGGTATCGCCTTCGCCATCCAGGTATGCCACATCGACAACTTCGTGAAGGATCTTACGATGACTCCTCACCACGAATACTGGGAGTTCGCCATCGCGGCAGCCGTATCAGCCATGGGCTTCTCTACCATCTTCAGCATTCCTAGACGCCTGTTGCCAGTTGTGGCTGTGGGCGGCATCATCGCCGTTTGCTTCCGCAACTTCGTCAACCTGGGTCCATCCAATGGCAACATCGGTCTCGACATGGGCCTGAGCATCGGTTCGCTTGCCGGTTCTGCGCTCATCAGCGTCATCGTCATCAAGGCACGCCACTGGTTCCACACCCCTCACCAGTGCATCACCATTCCTAGCGTGATCCCAATGGTACCTGGAGTATTGATGTATCGCGCCCTCTTTGCCTTCATCGACATGCACGGTGTGGTAGGCGAGGTAACCGTGGGTATGAACAACCTGATCAAGGCTTCGCTCGCCATCATCTGCATCGCCCTGGGTGTTGCAATTCCAAACGTCTTCTTCCGCCGCTTCATCGCCGACAACCGCAAGCGCAAGCTCCTCAATATGCTGGTGGAGAGAAAGAAGAAGAATGGCGAGTTTGTGGATTTGCACGAAGTGGAAATCAAGTAATGCAGGATTGGAAATTTGAGAATATGGGATATTTTTTATCCCAAATTCTTGGATTTCGAAATAAATACATTATCTTTGCAGCGGAAACAAGCTATCGACTATCTCTGAAACCGATAGCCTTAAAAAAGGAAAATAATGGAAATACGACAACTGAAATACTTCTTGAAGGTAGCCGAGACGCTCAATTTCTCGGAGGCATCGCGCAAGCTCTACATCACGCAGAGCACCCTCTCGCAGCAGATTTCGCATCTGGAGCAGGAGATTGGATTGCCACTCTTCGAGCGAAACTCGCATGAGGTTTATCTTACAGAAGCTGGAAAGGAACTCCTGCCTTACGCTCAGAATGCGGTAAACTGCACCATGGCATGCGTTGACCACATGAACGACCTGAAGGAGATGCTCACCGGCGAACTGAACATCGGCGTTACCTACTCCTTCAGCAACATCATGGCAGAGACGCTCATCGCCTTCCTCCACGCTTATCCTCACGTGAAGCTGAACATCCAGTACCGTTCGATGCAGGAGCTGATGGACGGCTTGAAGAAGCGTGAACTCGACCTGGCGCTTACCTTCAAGCCACTCAAGACAGACAAGGCGATAGACAGCCGTGCCATCTTCAGCAACCGTCTGGCGGCAATCGTGAACGAGAACCACCCCCTGGCGCATCTTTCATCCATCAAGCTCTCAGAACTGGAACGCTACGACCTCATCCTTCCATGCAAGGGTCTGCAGGCTCGCAACGCCTTCGACTATCTGATAGACGGCAAGGACCTCGATTTCAAGATCATGGTAGAAGTAAATAATGTGAACATCATCTTCGACCTCCTGCATCGCAGCAATCTGGTCAGTGTGCTCTCAGAATCAACCACCATCCTGGAAAAAGGCATGAGAGCGATTCCGATAGATGCTGCCGACAACGAGATGGATGGCTGCATCCACATCCTGAAGGATGCCTACATGAAGAACTCTGCCCAGGAGTTTATCCGCATGCTGAGTCAGAGCACCAGTATCCTCGCCAACTTTGCGCTGAAGGATATCTTAAGATAAAACAGAAATTAAAGGGAAAGGTTATAATTCAATCTAAAAAAAGGCTGTCTCCGACATCATTGCGGAGGCAGCCTCGTATTTTATATATACCATTCAGTCCGAAAGAAAAGTTTATTTCTTCCTGGCGATAATTATCGTTACACCTGCCAGGATGGCGAGGATGCCGATGGCTAGCTGCAGGGAGAAGCTCTCGCCAAAAATGCAGACACCGATGATGACTGCCGTAACTGGCTCCAGGGCACCCATGATGGCAGCTGGCGTACTGCCGATGAGATTGATGGAGATGGTCATGAAGAAAAGCGACAATACCGTTGGCAGCAACGCTAGCTGAGCAGCATAGATCCAATGCATCGGAGTGTGAAGCATCTGGATTTTCTCGCCCGCAATGAACGAATAGACAAGCATCGTGATGAGTCCGAATACCAGGATATAGAAGGTGAACTTGATGTTCGACATGCCCGGATTCTTCCACTGGTTCACCGAGATGATATAGAGCGCATAAAGCAGGGAAGAACACATCACCAGCGCAAAACCAGCCGTGCTCAACTTGTCGTTGCCGTCACCCTGATAGAGCAAGCCTACACCCGATACAGCCAGCAAAATGGCGAGCGTGGTGGTCCACGTCACCTTCTCATGGAAGAACACCGTCATCAGTATCGCCGTCACGATGGGATAGACGAAGAGGATGGTGCTGGCAATACCTGCCGCCATATAATGGAAACTGACATAAAGCGTAGCTGATGAGAGGGAGAACATACAGCCCAACGTGGCAAGACGGATCAGGTGTCCCCATTTTACCTTAAAGCTCTCCTTGCGGAACAGCATCACCACGGCAAACATCAATACCGCCAGGAGATAGCGATAGATGAGCACCGAACTGGAATTGAATCCGTCACCATAGAGCTCCAACGTACCCAAAGGATTGGTACCATAACACACGGCGGCAACAACTCCCGCCGCAAAGCCTTTCACTTTATTACTGCTTGTCATTTGAATTAAAACGCTTTTTTACCAAGTTTTTCTTATTCCTTATTAATATTTTTATAAATATCTACTCGTTTCGGGCTGCAAAAGTACTGCAAAAAATCGAAATAAGCTAATAAAATCGCATAAATATCTTGTTACAATCGAGAAAAAATGCCCGATTCTTGCACTTTACGAAAATAAATAGTACCTTTGCAATATCTTTTGTACAAAATAAGTCGACTCAATAATATTAACTAAACAATAAACGTTTGTAACTATGGAACAAATTAAAAACGATCAGCTCACTGTTGAGATTTCTTCTCTCGGTGCAGAACTTCAGAGCATCAAGGATGCAAATGGTAACGAATATCTCTGGGATGGTGACCCAGAATACTGGGGACGCCACTCTCCTCTCCTCTTCCCTATCGTAGGTGGATTGTGGAAGGATACCTACCGCATCGACGACAAGGAGTATATACAGCCTCGCCACGGCTTCGGAAAGCTCGTTGACTTCAAGCTCGTTGGCAAGACCGGCGACCGCCTTACCTTCGCATTCATTGACAACGAGGAGACCTTCAAGAACTATCCTTTCCACTTCAATCTCGCTGTTTCATATCGCCTTGCCGGCAACGAACTCCACGTTATCTGGCATGTTGAGAACACCGACGACAAGGTAATCTACTTCCAGATTGGCGGTCACCCTGCATTCAAGGTGCCAGGATGCGAGAAGGGCGAAAAGCTGAAGGCTACCCTGAAGCTCGACAACGAGGCTCCTACCCGCCTCTTCGCTACCATCGGTGGATGCATTGACCCTAACGCACGCGAGACCGTACAGACCGACAACGGTATCCTGGAGGTAACAGACGAGTCGTTCGCTGATGATGCCTACATCTTCGACAAGAGCCAGGTGAAGCAGATTTCCCTGCTCAACGAGAAGGGCGAACCACACGTAACCGTAGAGTTCAAGACCCCTGCCGTTGGTGTATGGAATCCGGGCAACCACGCTCCATTCGTCTGCATCGAACCATGGTTCGGAACCTGCGACTGGGCTGAATATACCGGTGAATTCAAGGATAAGTACATGATGAACAGCCTGCAGCCAGGTGCCAGCTTCATGAGTGAATACATCATCAGAATCGAAAAATAATGGAAGAAAAAGATAATTTGCAGCTCCCCGAGAACGCATTCCGCGAACTCAAGGACGGGGAGGAATATAAGCCGCTGATGTCGCCAGACAAAGTTTATCCGGAGGTGAACGGCTGGTCGGTAACATGGGGTATCGTGATGGCAATCATCTTCTCTGCTGCCGCAGCCTATCTGGGCTTGAAGGTAGGACAGGTGTTTGAAGCAGCCATCCCTATCGCCATCATCGCCGTAGGCGTAAGTACCGCCACCAAGCGAAGCAAGGCACTCGGCGAGAATGTCATCATCCAGAGCATCGGAGCCTGCTCGGGTGCAGTAGTGGCAGGAGCCATCTTTACCCTGCCAGCCATCTACATCCTGCAAGCGAAATATCCTGACATGACTACTTCTTTTATGAAGATTTTCATGGCTTCAGCTTTGGGAGGTGTATTGGGAATCCTGTTCCTGATTCCTTTCAGAAAATACTTCGTCAGCGATATGCACGGCAAGTATCCGTTCCCAGAGGCTACAGCCACCACACAGGTATTGGTGAGCGGTGCCAAGGGCGGCGATCAGGCTAAGCCTTTGCTCATTGCGGGTCTGGTAGGTGGTCTATATGACTTCATCGTGGCTAGTCTTGGCTGGTGGAACGAGAATTTCACCTCCCGTGTGGTAAGCCTGGGATGCGATCTCGCAGACAAGGCTAAACTCGTATTCAAGGTGAATACAGGTGCTGCCGTATTGGGTCTGGGATACATCATCGGATTGAAATACGCCTTCTTCACCTGCCTGGGTTCGCTCGTGGTATGGTGGTTGATCGTTCCAGGAATGAGTGTCATTTTTCATGACAGTGTACTCAGCGCATGGGACCCTAGCATCGTGAAGACCGTGGGTGCGATGAGTCCGGAGGAAATCTTCCGTGCCTATGCCCGCAGCATCGGTATCGGTGGTATCGCCATGGCTGGTATCATCGGCATCATCAAGAGCTGGGGCATCATCAAGAGCGCCGTAGGCCTGGCTGCCAAGGAACTGAAGGGCAAGAGCGAGGTAGATGAAAACGTGAAGCGCACCCAGCGCGATATCTCTTTCAAGATTATTGCCATCGGTTCGCTCGTAACCATCCTCGTCACCTTCCTCTTCTTCTGGTTTGGCGTGATGGAGGGCAATCTGCTCTTCGCCATTATCGCCATCCTGCTCGTGGCTGTCATCGCCTTCCTCTTTACTACAGTGGCTGCCAATGCCATCGCCATCGTGGGTTCCAATCCTGTTTCGGGTATGACTCTGATGACGCTCATCTTCGCTTCCGTAGTGATGGTGGCAGTAGGTTTGAAGGGCCCTGGCGGCATGCTGGCAGCATTGATTATGGGTGGTGTGGTTTGCACAGCCCTGTCTGTAGCAGGCTCATTCATTACCGACTTGAAGATAGGTTACTGGCTGGGTACTACGCCTAAGAAGCAGGAGGGATGGAAGTTCCTCGGCACCCTGGTGAGTGCTGCTACCGTGGGCGGTGTGATGATGCTTCTGAACGAGACCTACGGTTTCGCATCGGGCTCTCTCGCAGCTCCTCAGGCTAATGCGATGGCTGCCGTCATCGACCCATTGATGAACGGTGTGGGTGCACCATGGGTGCTCTACGCCATCGGAGCTGTGATTGCCATCGTGCTCACATACTTCAAGATTCCAGCATTGGCTTTTGCCCTGGGTATGTTTATTCCATTGGAATTGAACGTTCCGCTGCTGGTAGGTGGTGCCATCAACTGGTATGTCACATCCCGCAGCAAGGACGCCAAGGTGAATGCTGAGCGTGGCGAAAAGGGTACGCTCATCGCCAGCGGTTTCATTGCCGGTGGAGCCTTGATGGGTGTTGTAAGCGCCCTGTTGAAGTTTGGTGGCATTGAGGCTAGCATCGCTGACAGCTGGTGGGTTAACCCAATGTCAGAGGTTTGCTCGCTCATCGCCTACATCTGTCTGATTGGCTTCTTCATCAGAGCCACAAAGAAATAACCTTTTTACTGACACTGACACTGACAGTTTAAAATTCCGAAGGTAGAAAAGAGTAAGAAGAAAAGTTATATTTATATATATTAATATATATAAATATAAAATATAATTTAACATCCCTTTACCTTTAAAGAGTTACTAGCGGAAAATCGAACTGTCAGTGTCAGTGTCAGTAAACCAACTATGTTTAGAATAGAACTCTATACTTTTCTAACGCTAACTCTATGCTTTCTTATCAACAAAACGATGAGTTAGTTTCGTTAACATTTGTTTTTTTTGGATTTTGCTAAAAACACCCCCAAAACGGCACACCAAATTTGGCGGTTTCAAAAAAAAGCCATATCTTTGCACCAGGTTTAGAAGAAGACGGCAGGACAAAGGAGAAGGCATAATACAAGAAGAAGACAGGGGCAAGAAAAGGGCATAAAAAGAGGGAACATTCGTGAAGAACATCCCCTTCTGACAGATATCTGAAAAGATTATTATCTGATTACCTTAACCTCACCGTTCTTGCCTATCTTGACAATGCTGGATGGCTGATGAGGTTTGTGCTCCTGACGACGGGTCCAGCAGACATAATCTACAGCCTCGAGAATCTCAGGAGAGATATCGCGATAATTCTGGGCAGCAGGCTCACCACTCACATTGGCACTGGTGCTGACGATTGGCTTCTGGAAACGGTAACAGAGCTGCTTGCTGAATGCCTCATAGGTGACGCGCATAGCCAGCGAACCATCCTCTGCAACAAGATTACTGGCAACGCCTGTGGCATCATCCAGGATGATGGTAGTAGGCTTCACCGGCATGGCTGCATCGATGAAATCCCAAGCCACCTGAGGAACATTACGGAAATAACGCGCCATGCGGTCGGCTGAATCAATGAGACAAATCAGCGCCTTGGAATCATCACGCTTCTTGATCTCATACACTTTCTTTACTGCCTCTGGATTAGTAGCATCGCAACCAATGCCCCAGACGGTATCTGTAGGATAGAGTATCACACCACCCTTGCGCATACACTCCACTGCCTTCTTAATATCTTCTTCTTGTGTCATATTACTTTGAACTTTTAACTTTGAACTTTGAGCTTTGAACTTGGAACTTTATGATTACCCTGCGAAGGGTGTTAACTCTCTAGAGAGCTTTACCACTCCTCTCCTGTCTCCTGAGCCTTCTGGCACTCATAATAGGCGATATCCTTCATGCCATTGAGGAATGCAGCGGCATCCATGCGCTTTTTGCCCGAAAGCTGGAGTTCCTCGATATTGAGCCAATGGTCGAGACATGCCACCTGCAACTTCTTCTCGAATACACGCAAGGAACCTACAGGGGCTACACCACGAGAAAACTCTGTGAGACTCGTCTTGAAAATCTTGAGCACCTGAATCTTGGCTGCACTCTTCTGCTGAGCAGGATGAGCGGTTGCCTCCGGCATTTCGCCATCAGCATCCTCAAAGATGACAACAGGCGCCTTCTTCTTGATTTCGGTCCAAGAACCTGGATAAGGCGAGAGACCACGGACAAAATCATATACCTGCTTGGCTGGCTTGTGGAAGTCGATACGGCAGGTCTCCTTGAAAATCTTTGGTGCAGACTTCAGTTCCACACCCTCGCCTATCAGCTTCTCCTGAGGCATAGATTCGATATTGCCACCAGCTGCGATGAGCGCATCGATGGTTTCAAGCGCCAAATCGGCTCCCAAGTGCATCAGTCCGTCATAGACATATTCCACATCTGCACTCTCAGGAATAGGGAAACGCTTCTGCTTGATGATGCGACCGGTATCGATATCATGGTCGAGGAAGAAAGTAGTAACTCCCGTCTCCTTCTCGCCATTGATGACTGCCCAGTTGATTGGGGCAGCTCCACGATACTGTGGCAGGAGTGCAGCATGAACATTGAAGGTGCCGAACTTAGGCATCGCCCAAACCACCTCAGGCAACATGCGGAAAGCCACTACCACCTGCAGGTCAGCCTGATAAGAGCGAAGCTGCTCTACAAACTCAGGGTCCTTCATCTTCACTGGCTGCAATACCGGCAAACCGTGCTCTACAGCATACTGCTTCACCTGCGAAGGCTGCAACGTATCCTGATGTCTTCCCACAGGCTTGTCTGGCTGAGTAACCACAGCCACTACATTATAACCACCCTCTACCAGGCGCTTGAGGGATTCCACCGCAAACTCCGGGGTTCCCATGAAAACGATTCTTAAATCTTTCTTCTCCATAAAAATAATAATTGAAGTTTAAACCAGCAAAGCCGACGAATTAGCTTTCCCCTCGTCCGCCGAACATTGTTTCTTCACTCTTCGTTCTTCACTCTTCACTACTTACCCTATTCTGCCGACATATCCGCAACTATCTGGCGATATACCTCGTAAATCTTGGTTCTACTGATATATCCCTTCAGTATGCCGTTCACATCTACCACTGGCAGCTGGGCAGCATCGGTCTTGTCGAACTTGGCCATCACCTCGTCCATAGGCTCATTCTCGCTCAGGGTGGCAGAAGGCTGAATCATCAGCTGACTTACCTTAAAGTGATTATACAGTTCCGTGCGGAAGATGATATGACGGAGGCGGGTGATATCAATTACACCTTCCAATACCCCCGCATCGTTCAATACAGGCAGGAAGTTGTTGTTGCTTCTCGAAATCTCGCTCACCAGCTTGCTCATCGGCAGATCTGGACTGATGGCGTGGTAATCCTTCTCAACCATGCTCTGCATGCTCATCAGCGTAAGCGCAGAACGGTCTACGTGGTGAGTAAGCAGCTTGCCCTCCCTAGCCAGTCGCAGGGCGTAGATGCTATGACTCTCGAAGATGCTGATGGTGAGCAAGGAAGAGATGCACACGATCATCAGCGGCATGAAGAGCTGATAGCCGCCCGTGAGTTCGGCGATGAGGAAGATGCCCGTCAACGGAGCATGCATCACGCCCGTAATCAGACCAGCCATACCCATCAGCGCAAAGTTCTGCTCAGGCACATGAACGCCTACCTGATAGACATTCCACAGGCGGGCAAAGAGGAAGCCCGCAAATCCGCCGATAAAGAGCGAAGGGGCAAAGGTTCCACCGCAACCGCCACTACCATTGGTTGCCGAAGTGGCAAATACCTTGGTAAAGGTGACCAGAGCTATATAGAAGATGAGCAGATTGTCCTGACCAGAGAACAGCGAACGGTTCATCACCTGCCCCCACTCTGCCTCGTTGCTGCCCTTGAGCAGGATATTCACTGCCGAATAGCCCTCGCCATAGAGCGATGGGAAGAAGAAGATGAGCGTGCTGAGGATGAGTCCACCAAACAGCAGTTTGGCGTATGGATACTGGCTCAGCTTGCCGAAGAATCCCTCGCAGATTGACATGGTGCGCATGAAATAGAGACTCACCAGTCCGCAGAACACACCCAGCAGAATACATGCCGGAGTGCGGTCGAGCTCCCAGGGGTTAGTCAGCGTAAAGTCGAACAGCGAGCTGTCACCACTGAAGATATAGGTGAAACAGGTAGCCGTAACGCACGAAATCAGGATTGGCAGGAGCGATGCCATGCTCAAATCAACCATCAGCACCTCAAGCGTGAACACCAGTCCGGCTATCGGCGCCTTGAACACGCCGGCAATGGCGGCGCTGGCTCCACATCCCACCAGAAGCATCATCGTCTTCTTGTCCATCCGGAATATCTGGCCCAGGTTGGAACCGATGGCAGAACCGGTGAGCACAATAGGTGCCTCGGCTCCCACGGAACCACCGAAACCGATGGTGATACCGGATGCCACCACTGACGACCAGCAATTATGTCCCTTGAGTCGGGAATTCTTGGTAGAGATGGCATAAAGCACTCTTGTAATACCATGCGAAATATTATCGCGCACCACATATTTGATAAATAGCGATGTGAGATAGATACCCACGATAGGGAACAGCAGGAAGAGCAGATTGTAAGTGCCCTGCTCGAACCCGGAAGTGAGCAAAAACTGTATCTCATGCACGATGGCATGCAAGAAGAAGCCTGCCACCGAAGCGAGCAGACCAATGAGGAAGGCGAGAATCAAGGTCATCTGCTTGTCGGAGATATGCTCCTTCTGCCAGGCAACCAGCTTCGCCATCCAGCCCTGTTTGTATCCTGTTAACTCTTCATCCATTTAACTTTTAACTTTAATCTTTGAACTTTGAACTTTATGATTACCAAGACAGCATATCAGAAAGTTCAATGTTTCAAGTTCAATGTTCAATGTACTAAAATTCCGATGTAAAGTGGAACTTGATATGTTCAAAGTCCTGCTGAGCCATACTCAATACGTAGCCAGAATCAGCGAGGAACACATCGCGGCCCTCGATATCCTTTGCCATATACTGATACTTGCGCTTCTTGAAGTTCTCCAGTTCCTTCTCGTCGTCTGCCTCAATCCAGCATGCCTTATGCAGGTGAACAGGCTCCCAGCGGCACTTGGCATTGTACTCGTTCTCCAAGCGATACTGGATAACCTCAAACTGAAGCTGACCCACGGTACCCACGATGCGGCGACCGTTGAACTGGTTGACAAACAACTGAGCCACACCCTCGTTCATGAGCTGCTCCAATCCCTTCTGGAACTGCTTGCTCTTCATTGGGTCATCATTCTCGATATACTTGAAGAGAAGTGGTGAGAACGATGGCAATCCACGGAAGTGAATCTTCTCGCCCTCGGTAAGGGTATCGCCAATCTTGAAGATGCCGTTGTCCGGCAAACCTACGATGTCGCCAGGATATGCCTCGTCGATGGTACTCTTGCGCTGCGCCATGAACTGGGTTGGCGAAGAGAAGCGCACGGTCTTGTCGAGACGCACGTGGTAATAAGGCTGATTGCGCACGAACTTACCTGAGCATATCTTGCAGAAGGCGATGCAGGAACGGTGGTTAGGGTCGATATTGGCGGTAATCTTGAAGATGAAACCGGTGAACTTAGGCTCCTCAGGCTCTACCAGGCGCTCCTCTGCCTGGGTTGGTTTTGGAGATGGGGCAATCTGCACGAAGCAGTCCAGAAGTTCCTGCACACCGAAGTTATTCAACGCTGAACCGAAGAATACCGGAGCAACCTCGGCAGAGCGATAGGTTTCCACATCAAACTCAGGGTAAACGCCATCTACCAGTTCCAGCTCCTCGCGCAACTGGCTAGCCTCGCGCTCGCCTACTCGCTCATCGAGTTCCTGAGACTGAATATCCACCTCAACCTTTTCTGTAACACGCTGCTTATTAGGTGTAAAAAGGTTGAGCTGATGCTCATAGATATTGTAAACACCCTTGAAGCGGGCGCCCTGACCGATAGGCCAAGACAATGGGCGTACATGAATCTTCAATTCCTCCTCCAGCTCATCGAGCACATCGAATGGGTCGCGACCTTCACGGTCCATCTTGTTGATGAAGATGATAACAGGAGTATTGCGCATACGGCACACTTCCATCAGCTTGCGGGTCTGAGCCTCCACACCCTTGGCAGAGTCTACCACGATGATGGCTGAATCTACTGCAGTAAGCGTGCGATAAGTATCCTCACAGAAGTCCTGGTGACCCGGAGTATCGAGGATATTCACCTTGTAAGGATCACCGGTCTGTCCATCAGGAAGATAATCAAACTCCATGACGGAAGTAGAAACAGAGATGCCACGCTGTTTCTCGATATCCATCCAGTCGGAAGTAGCAGTCTTACGAATCTTATTATTTTTAACGGCACCAGCCACCTGAATCTGTCCACCGAAGAGCAGGAACTTCTCGGTCAAAGTTGTCTTACCGGCATCAGGGTGCGAAATGATGGCAAATGTTCTTCTTCTTTCAATCTCTTTCATCTGTTATATATCGTTATATATATATTATAAAATATGTATATCCTAAAAAGTAACCACGAAAAATTAATCACTACATGTCGTCGTCTTCGAACTTCAAGCCTTCAGTGCGGTCCTTGATGTAGTAATCGCTCAAAAGACCGACAAAGACGGTGATTTCCTTGATGGCACGCTCGGTTTCGGGCGTAATCGGCTTCTTCTGCAAGCGCAGCATCATCACACCATAGAGGGCATCGAGGCAGGTTTCTATCTCGTTGAGTTCCTTATCGCCACGGTTTCGAAGTTCTACAATGAACGGCAGAACCTTGTAGTATTCAGCATTGTAGATAGGGAACTTGCTGCTCTGGAGCAATCGGGCATGCAGGTCGATGACATCCTGCAGGAGCACTCGGTTGATATCGAGATGACCATACTCACGCTTGCCCTCCTCGTTCATCATGCGGATGAGGTTGCCAAACCAGTCTATCTCCTCGTCCTTCTGTTCAGGAGTGAAATCGAAACGCTCTATATAATTCTTCTTGATAACAGGCAGCGAGCAGCCGTAAGCACGGATGATATCCTCAATCTGCCACATATATAAGAGGTATTCAGCGATACTCTTCTTTCTTAATTCTTTTGCTACAAACATATACTTTGAACTCTTTACTTTGAACTTTGAACTTTATGATTTGCCTTCTTCTGTTTAAAGGTCTGTCTAAATTCTCCTAGAATTCAGGGAGATGGTAGAGATTGAACACCGTTCCCACCAATGCGATGAGCGAGAAGATGATAACCACGCTACCTATCACCTTATTAATAATAAGGATGCCATTGGTATCAAACTTGCCCCTGATCTTATCGATGAGCCAGGTGAGTCCGAACCACCACAGCAAAGCTCCGAAAACGATGCTCAGATAGCCCACACCCATCTCTATCGGCATATCGGGCACCACAAAGGCAAACTGTGCAAACGTAGCCATAAAGAGGAATACGATGAGCGGATTGCTGAGCGTAACCAGAAACGCAGTAATGCCGTTATGCAGAAGCGTGCCCTGCTTATTGCTCGACTTGTGCATATTCTTCATCGGATTGCTCTTGAAGCAATAAACACCGAATACCAGCAACAGGATACCTCCAAAAATCTGAAGATAGAACTTGTTCTGGGCGTTATTCACAAAGTCCATTACAAAACTCATACCGAGACCCGTAAAGAGCGCATAGACAATATCGCTCAAAGCGGCACCGATACCCGTAACGAAACCATACCAGCGCCCCTTGTTCAAAGTGCGCTGGATACATAAGATGCCAACGGGTCCCATTGGAGCCGAGGCAATCACGCCTATGATAATTCCCTTGAATATGAAATCAAGAATATTTATCTCTATTGGAAATGCTAAACTCATAACAGCTGGCAAAGATACAAAATTTCGAGCATATTCGACTATATTTCTAATAAAATATTCGCTTTTCACATTTTTTTATCGTATAAATCTTGGTTTTTTGGCTACTTTTATATATCTTTGCGTCATAATTTAACAACACTCTAACTAATTTTAAAGAATAACATGACTGAAAATGCAATGAAACCGTATGTTATCGGATTAGACCTCGGTGGTACTAACTCTGTTTTCGGCATCGTAGATGCACGTGGAGAAATCAAAGCTACAACAGTTATTAAAACTGGGGGCTATGATAATGTAGACGACTATGTAAAGGCTGCAACAGAAGCGCTCATGCCTGTAATCGATACCGTTGGTGGTCTCGATAAGATCAAGGCTATGGGTATCGGTGCACCTAATGGCAATTATTATAATGGAACTATCGAATTTGCTCCAAACCTGCCTTGGGCTCATGATGGCGTTGTGCCATTGGCTGATCTCTTCAGCAAGGCTCTCGGTGGCATTCCTGTTGCTTTGACCAATGATGCCAACGCTGCTGCTCTCGGCGAGATGACTTATGGCGTGGCTCGCGGTATGAAGAACTTCATCGATATCACGCTCGGTACTGGTGTGGGTTCTGGTATCGTCATCAACGGTCAGATGGTTTACGGAAGCGATGGTTTCGCTGGCGAGTTGGGTCACGTAATCATGGTTCCTGGTGAGGAAGGTCGTCCATGTGGCTGCGGCCGCAAGGGTTGCCTGGAGGCATACTGCTCTGCTACCGGTGTAGCTCGCACTGCCCGTGAATTCCTTCAGAAGACTAATGAGCCTTCATTGCTCCGCGATATGAAGCCAGAAGATATTACTTCATACGACGTAAGTGTGGCTGCAGGCAAGGGTGATGCTTTGGCTAAGAGCATCTACGACTTCACAGGCAAGATGCTGGGTGAGGCTTGTGCTAACTTCGCAGCATTCTCTGCTCCTGAGGCATTCGTATTCTTCGGTGGTCTGACCAAGGCTGGCGATCTCCTGATGAAGCCTGTAAAGGAAGCTTACGACAAGACCGTATTGAAGATTTACAAGGGCAAGGCTAAGTTCCTTGTTTCTACCCTCGATGGTAGCTCAGCTGCTGTACTTGGTGCAAGCGCTGTGGGTTGGGAATTGTAGAATTTTATAATATAACACTTAGGTCATCATCTGTTTTTAAGATGGAAAAAGCTTGGCACTCGTGAGAGCGTCAAGCTTTTACTTTTTTATATATCCTACTAGTCAAACAACCAGTTCTTGACAATGGTCTTTCCTTCTGGTGTCAACACGCTCTCGGGATGGAACTGGATGCCGTGAATATCATAATTCTTATGCTTCAATCCCATGATGCAACCATCATCACTCACGGCAGTTACATCCAGACACTCTGGAAATCCTGTACGGTCTACTACCCACGAATGGTATCTGCCAATCTCTATTCGTTTATCCATACCACGGAAAATCGGGTCGTTGCCGAACTGTGTACAGGGTGTTGCCACTCCATGATAAACCTCAGAGAGATTGGTCAACTTGGCACCAAACGCCTCGCCGATAGCCTGATGACCCAGACAGACACCCAGCATCGGCTTGATGCCCGCATACTTCTTGATGACATCCATTAGCAAACCCGCCTCGGATGGGATTCCCGGACCCGGACTCAATATAATCTTATCGAATGGCTCCAGCTCGCGCAACTGGAACTGGTCATTGCGATAAACCGTAACTTCTGCTCCCAACTCCTTCACCAGATGTGCCAGATTATAGGTGAAGGAATCGTAATTATCTATGATTACTACTTTCATCTTCATTATTTATTATTGATTATTTATTAGTGATTATTCCTCACTAATCATTAATCACTACTCACTAATCACTACCTAAAGCTTCTCTGCAATATGTATCGCCTTGGTCAATGCACCCAACTTGTTATTACACTCTTCCAGTTCATACTGGTCGTTGCTCTTCGCCACTACTCCACTTCCTGCCTGGAACCAGAGTTCGCCATTTCGGCTGATGAAGGTTCGGATAACGATAGCCTGATTCAAATCACCATTCAAGCCGATGAAACCGATACAGCCACCGTAGGCTCCACGGTTATGAGGCTCCAGTTCGGAGATAATCTGCATCGCCCTTACCTTTGGAGCACCGCTCAGGGTACCGGCAGGGAAGGTATCGATAAACTCCTTGATATGGTCGGCATCCTGATCCAGGGTTCCGCTCACACGGCTCACCAGGTGGATGACGTGGCTATAGAACTGCATATCTTTATAGAAATCTACCTTCACACCATGGCAGTTGCGGCTCAGGTCATTGCGCGCCAAATCTACCAGCATCACGTGCTCGGCATTCTCCTTCGGGTCGTTGCGGAGGAATTCGGCAGCCTTTCTATCCTGCTCCATATCGCCCGTACGCTTGGTGGTTCCGGCAATAGGGTCGATAAACGCCTTGTCGCCAACGATGCGGTTGTGGGTTTCCGGTGAAGAACCGAAGATACGGAATCCTCCGAAATCGAAATAAAAGAGATATGGCGATGGGTTGATGCTGCGCAGGGCACGATAGAGCTTGAAGTCATCGCCCTCGTATTTCTGGATGAAGCGACGGCTGACAACAATCTGGAAGACATCACCACGCAGACAGTGCTGGATGCACTTGCGGATGTTCTCCTTATGCTCCTCATCAGTTAGGGTAGAAAATGTTTCGCCCACTGGATGGAAATCATAAGGCTTCACATTCGCCTTGTTCACGGCCTTGAGCAGGGCATCGAGCTCAGGAAGTGAAGAGTGAGATTCTTCACTCTTCACTCTTCGTTCTTCACTCTCTTGAAGCGCAATCAACTCCATCGTATTGTTGAAGTGGTCGAAAACGATGATATCCTTATACATTATATAATAGATATCCGGAGCATCGTTCTTCTCCATCGTAGTATCCTTTACCGGGATATTCTCGAAATATCTCACAGCATTGAAGGTGGTGAAACCATACAAGCCGCAGAAGTCCTTGCTCTCACCTTCTACATGAAAACTCTTGATGAAATCATTGATTGACTTGGAGATGGCGAGCTTGCACTGCTCGCCCTTTCCTTCGCCGAAAGCAGGGAGCGTTTCCTTTTCTACGCTGCCGTCAGGATAGGTCTTGATCACCTCGCCATGGCTCACGGCGATACTTGCCAACGGATGAACACCGATGAAGGATCTGGAGTTCTCGGAACCATGATAGTCGGAACTCTCCATCAGAGCCGACTGGGGATAAATATCTCTCAATCGCATATAGACTCCCACCGGCGTATAGAGGTCAGCAAGAATCTTGCGGGTTACTGTCTTATAATTAAACTTTGCCATTTTTCTCTTATTGATTGAAATATTGCTTTAGAAATTGCCATATTCTCCTGCCATTTCCTTATGGCTCAAATACGTCTCCACATCCTTGTCGCCACGGCCTGAAACGGTCAGGACAACGACATCGTCCTTCTTGAACTTCATCTTCTTCAAGGCTGCCACTGCATGTGCGCTCTCGATGGCTGGGATGATACCCTCCATGCGGGTCAACTCATAACCGGCATAGATAGCCTCATCGTCCTTGATGGCAAGCACATGACTTCTTCCACGGGTAGCAAGGTCGGCGTGCATAGGTCCGATGCCTGGGTAATCCAAACCGGCACTGATGGTGAAGGCTTCCTCTATCTGACCATCCTCTGTCTGCATCACCAGGGTGCGGGCACCGTGGATGATTCCCTCTGTTCCGCAATGCATGGTGGCAGCGGTATAGTTGGTATCGATGCCATGACCGGCAGCCTCAGCCAGATAAATCTGAACACGCTCATCATCGATGTAATGATAGATGGTACCTGCAGCATTGCTTCCGCCACCCACGCAGGCGATGAGGTAATCAGGATAATCGCGACCAATCTTCTCCTCCAACTGCCATTTCAGTTCCTCAGAGATGACGCTCTGCATCTTTGCCACTATATCTGGGTAAGGATGCGGCCCCATGGTGGAACCTACGATGTAGAAGGTATCCTGTGGGTGACAGCACCAGTCGCGGATGGCCTCAGAGCAGGCATCGCTCAGGGTCATATTACCTGTGCGAACAGGGTTTACCTTGGCACCCAGCATCTTCATACGTTCCACGTTGGTATGCTGGCGCTCTACATCGGTGGCACCCATGAAGATTTCGCACTTCATATCCATCAGGGCGCAGACGGTGGCAGTAGCAACACCATGCTGTCCGGCACCAGTCTCGGCGATGATGCGGGTCTTGCCCATCTTCTTTGCCATCAGAATCTGACCAATGGTGTTATTGATTTTGTGTGCACCGGTATGGTTCAGGTCCTCACGCTTCAGATAGAGTTGGCAGCCATACTTCTCGCTCATGCGCTTGGCATAATAGAGAGGGGAAGGACGGCCCACGTAATCTTTCAACAGGGCATGATATTCTTTCTTGAACTCCTCGCTCTCGATGATAGGCTTGTAAGCCTGCTGGAGTTCAGTTACACACTTATATAATATTTCAGGAACGTAAGCTCCTCCGAATTTTCCAAAAAATCCTTTATCGTCAACTTGATACATAATACTTTAAACTTTGAATTTTGAACTTTGAACTTGGAACTTTATGATATGCTGTCTTGGTAATCATAAAGTTCAATGTTAATGTTTGAGTGCCTCGAAGAGTTCATCCAGAGCTTTGTCTGGATCCATGGTTTCATTGAGCAAAGTCACGAACTTGCTACCAATGATGGCACCGGCTGCGTTATCCTGCGCACTGGTAAGGGTCTGCTTGTTGCTGATACCGAAACCGATCATGCGTGGGTTGCGGAGGTTCATGCTGTTGATATGGTTGAAGTAAGCGAGCTTGGCATCACCGAAGTTGCTCTGGGCACCCGTGATGCTGGCGGAGCTAACCATATAGATGAAGCCATCGGTATGCTCATCGATGAAGCGGATGCGCTCCTCGCTGGTTTCCGGAGTAATCATCATGATGACACGGATATCGTACTTGTCTGCTATCGGCTTCACCACCTTCAGATAATCATCAAAAGGAAGATCTGGAATGATGGTTCCACTGACTCCGCTCTCTACGCAACTCTTGAAGAACTCCTCGATGCCATAGTGCATGATAGGGTTGAGATAACCCATCAGTACCAATGGAAGTTGTACTTCATCCTTGATAGCCTTCAACTGGCAGAAGAGCTTCTTCACGGTCTGTCTCTTATACACATCTCCGAGCCCACGAGACGCGTAGTAATCTCGT